>JAEEGF011238829.1_pt1 | contig 99674 bp, 74 predicted proteins | sample 9134171 | NCBI WGS metagenome assembly JAEEGF01 (sample SAMN16246542, study PRJNA631951) | gut metagenome | biome: gut microbiome; feature: rumen; material: AP-attached | host: Bos | place: Iran: Karaj | collected 2018-10
CTCTCCCCTTCAGGATTAGTTGCATCGTGTGTCACATTGTAGCCACTCAGCTCCAGTTGACGTATCAATCGCTCGCTATCAACCAGATTCTTGCTACAACCCAACGTGATAATATCGATGGTATTTTTCTTCATTCTCCAAACAAAGAATTGACAAATTCTCTTCGATTAAATGGCTGGAAATCCTCGATGCCTTCTCCCAATCCAATATAACGGACAGGAATCTTAAACTGATCGCTAATGCCTATCACGACTCCCCCCTTAGCGGAACCATCCAGCTTGGTGATAGCCATACTGGTAACATCTGTGGCGGCTGTGAATTGTTTAGCCTGCTCGAAAGCATTCTGTCCAGTACTGCCATCCAGGACAAGCATTACATCATGGGGGGCATCAGGAATGACTTTCTGCATGACACGCTTGATTTTCGACAATTCATCCATCAGTCCCTTCTTGTTGTGAAGACGGCCTGCCGTATCGATCAATACGACATCTGCTTCATTAGCGACTGCACTCTTGAGGGTGTCGAAGGCAACGCTGGCAGGATCACTCCCCATCTGCTGTTTGATAACAGGCACACCAACCCGCTCTCCCCATATCACCAACTGCTCAACAGCGGCGGCACGGAACGTATCTGCTGCACCCAGATAGACTTTAAGCCCATTTTGTTTGAATTGGTAAGCCAATTTTCCTATCGTCGTGGTCTTACCTACTCCATTCACACCTACAACCATAATTACATACGGTCTCTTGTCTGCAGGAATATTGTACCCTTCCGTGTCGCAAGTATTGTTCTCAGTCAGCAAACTGGCGATTTCATCACGCAGGATGCCATTCAGTTCATCGGTAGTAACATACTTGTCGCGCTCAACACGTTTTTCTATACGCTGGATGATATTCAGCGTTGTATCAACACCAACATCACTCGTCACCAAGACTTCTTCCAAGTTGTCCAAGACATCGTCGTCCACCTTGGATTTGCCAGCCACAGCACGTGTCAATTTCCCAAAGAAACTCTCTTTGGTTTTCTGCAAACCATTATCAAGGGTTTCTTTCTTACTTTTAGAGAAAATGTTGAATAATCCCATTGCAATAGATCAAATGTTGTAATTTTGTGGCAAAGATAGAAAAAAATATGCGAATTCATCGCAAATAAGACGAAAAAGACAGGGACATCATCAAATAGACGTTGTCCCTGTCTTATTGTGTAAAACAAACTTGAGTTTGCTTATCTCTTACTTGAAGAAATCCTTAACTGCTTCGTTACGAACCATCTGCTCGTCGAATGAGTATGAACCAGTCTCAGGGTTCTTTACCATTTTGATTACTTTGGTATATGAACGGCCATCTGTCTTACCTGTCTGCAGAGTAGCCACCGCTTTCTTTGCCATAGTTTATACTTCCGTTAAAAATTACTTGATTTCCTTGTGTACAGTCATTCTCTTAAGAATAGGATTGTACTTCTTCAACTCCATACGCTCAGGAGTATTCTTTCTGTTTTTGGTAGTGATGTAACGAGATGTACCAGGCAGACCGCTCTGCTTCATCTCTGTGCACTCAAGAATCACCTGAATTCTATTGCCTTTAACCTTCTTTGCCATAATCTGTTACTCCTTAATTTAACCGATTACTCTAATGTTTTTCCAATCACAATAACCTTGAGCCACAGCATTCTTTAATGCAGCATCCAAGCCCACCTTGTTGATATAGCGAAGACCACTTGCAGAAATTTTCAGACTGATCCAGCAATCTTCCTCAACATAATAGAACTTTTTGGTAAACAGATTCACATCAAATTTTCTCTTAGTGCGACGCTTTGAGTGTGACACGTTATTGCCAACCATGGCTTTCTTTCCGGTAATTTGACAAATCTTAGACATTTCTATCTTCCTTTCTTTTTTGTCTATTCCAATTATCTACTTTTCCCAAACAGGGCACAAAGGTACAACTTTTCTTGTTACCAGCAAAATTTTTCCTCACATTTTTCCGAATTGTAGCTGATTTAGTACATTTTATACGCTCACCCTGCTGTATGCTGGTGCATCTATACCACAAAAATCCTTATCTTTGTACTTAAAGTAACCTGTGATAGCTATCATCGCAGCATTATCTGTGGTATAACTGAATTTCGGAATGAAGATCTTCCATCCATAACGTTTTGCGTATTCATGAAACGCATTTCTAAGCCCAGTATTTGCACTTACTCCACCAGCTACAGCCACTTGCCTTATCTTCATGTCCTTAGCAGCCAATCGGAGTTTTTTCATCAGAACATCCACTACGGTCTTCTCTAAAGATGCAGCCAAATCTTCTTTATGATGAGCGATGAAATCAGGATCTTCTTCAATCCATTTCTGTAGAGAATAAAGAAAACTTGTCTTTAAGCCGCTGAAACTGTAGTCATAGCCTGGAATAACGGGTTTATTGAAGGTAAAGGCCTCCGGATTTCCCTGTCGTGCCAACTTGTCGATAATCGGACCACCAGGATACCCCAATCCCATCACTTTCGAACATTTGTCAATAGCCTCGCCTGCCGCATCGTCAATGGTTTGCCCAATAATCTGCATATCCTTGTAGGACTTCACCAACACAATCTGGCTATTACCACCACTTACCAACAAACACAAGAAAGGAAAGGAGGGAGATTCGTAATCATCGTCTGCCGTATGAATGAAATGAGCCAACACGTGACCTTGCAGATGATTCACGTCAATCATAGGAATTCCAAGTGCAGCAGATAATCCTTTCGCAAAAGAGACACCAACAAGCAAGCTACCCATAAGCCCAGGGCCACGCGTGAAGGCAATAGCAGAAAGTTGCTCCCGTTCAATCCCTGCCTGCTTAAGCGCCTGATCCACTACAGGGACAATGTTTTGTTGATGAGCCCGACTCGCCAATTCTGGCACCACACCTCCGTAAGCCTCATGCACAGCTTGGCTGGCAGTCACATTACTCAGCAGGATACCATTCTTGATTACTGCAGCAGAAGTATCATCACAACTGCTTTCTATACCTAATATATATATATCGTTTTCGATGTGTTTACCCATTGTCAGTGTGTAAGTACCTCTACCCCATTTTCCGTCATCACAAAAGTATGCTCCCATTGAGCGCTGTCTTCCCCGTCTTCCGTCAGCACGATCCATTCTGTCTCATCCTCCTCGTCACCGCATACTTGCCAATCGCCAGCATTAATCATAGGTTCGATGGTAAATACCATACCTGGAACAAGGAGCATACCACTGCCCTTCTCCCCATAGTGTTCCACATCCGGCTCCTCGTGGAAATCCAGTCCTACTCCATGACCACACAGGTCGCGAACTACGGTACAACCATTCTTGTGGGCGTATTTCTGGATAGCATTGCCCAAATCTCCCACAAAAACGTAAGGTTTCTTGCATATCTCTTGCCCGATCTTCAGACAATTCCAAGCAACATCGACAAGATGCTGACGCTCTGGAGTCGTTTTTCCAATGATGAACATTCGGCTCGCATCAGCATAATAACCATTCAAGATAGTTGTACAATCCACATTTATGATGTCGCCCTCTTCCAGAATCTCATCAGGCGAAGGGATACCGTGACAAACAACATCGTTCACACTTGTGCAGCAGCTGTTGGGAAAACCCTCGTAATTCAAAGGGGCAGGTATTCCACCATGACTGACAGTATAGTCATAAACCAGTTTATCGATCTCCAGAGTACTCATTCCCTCGCGAATCTTCTCCTGCACCAGATCCAAAACACCAGTATTCAAGACACCAGCCTTGCGGATACCTTCAATCTGCTCTTGAGTTTTTATCAGGGAAGGAGTTGGGACCAACTTCCCCTTCTCTTGCCAATACAGAATCTTCCTGTCCATTTCAGTAGGTTCCAGTCCTTGGGGGACAAACCAACGGTTGGAGATCTTCTTTTTTTTCTTGTTAACCATGAACTGATCACTTCCTTGTTTGAGCAATATAGCCTAATGCCTCGCGGCACTTGTCTGTCACATATTGCCAATCTTGGGCAGCGACACGATCCTTGGGGAAAAGCAAACTCCCCATGCCTACGCAATACACTCCTGCCTTCATCCAGGCTGACAGGTTCTCCTCTGTGGGAGCAACGCCACCCGTAACCATAATCTTGCTCCAAGGACAAGGTGCCAACACGCTCTTCACAAACGAGGGACCATAGACATCACCTGGAAAGACTTTAACCAAATCACAACCCATTTCCTGAGCTTTTCCTATCTCACTAACACTTCCACAGCCTGGGCAATAAGGAATCAGCCTGCGGTTGCATACGGGAACGATATCAGGATTGAACAAGGGACCAACCACGAAGCAAGCCCCCAATTGAATATAAAGGGCTGCCGTCGATGCATCCACCACGCTTCCCACTCCCATTGCCATCTCAGGGCACTCTATGGCAGCATATTTCACGCATTCAGCAAATACCTCATGAGCAAAATCACCACGGTTGGTAAACTCGAAAGCACGCACGCCGCCTTCGTAACAAGCCTTAATAACTTTCTTGGCTATCTCTGCGTCCTTGTGATAGAAGACTGGAACCATACCGGTCTCTCCAATCTTCTTCAGGACCTGTAATTTGTCAAATCTTGCCATTATCTCTGTACTCTACCGTTTCCACCATTTTTCAACAACGAAAGCACCTCTGCCTCATTCACCAAATTCATGTCACCAGGGATCGTATGCTTCAGGGCACTTGCAGCCACAGCGAACTCCAAAGCATCCCCCTGGCTCATGCCTGTCACCAAGCCATGAATGATACCGCCGCTGAAAGAGTCGCCACCACCCACACGATCCACGATGGGCAAGATATCGTAACGCTGGCTGTCATAGAACTCTTTGCCATCATAGATCATAGCTTTCCAACCATTGTGGCTTGCGCTATAGCTCTCCCGCAAGGTACTGATTAGATAACGGAAGCCGAACTCCTCCATCATCTTACAGAAGATACCTTTATAGCCCTCAGAGTCAGTGTTTCCAGTATTCACGTCTGAATCCGGTTTAAATCCCAGGCAAAGTTCTGCATCTTCTTCGTTGCCGATGCAAACATCCACATATTCCATCAGCGGACACATCACGCTCTGGGCCTTCTCTGGTGTCCACAATTTCTTTCTGTAGTTTAAGTCGCAGCTTATCGTCACGCCGTAAACCTTTGCCACACGACAGGCTTCCAGCAGACAAGTGGCACTCTCATCGCTGATGGCTGGGGTGATTCCACTCCAGTGAAACCAGTCGGCACCCTTGAAAATGGCATCGAAATCAAAATCCTCAGGCTTTGCCTCGCTGATGGAGCTGTGAGCACGGTCATAAATCACTTTACTCGGACGAACGCTGCTTCCACTCTCCAGATAGTAGATACCAATCCTGTCTCCTCCTCGAGCGATGAAATCGGTATTTACCCCGTATCGGCGCAAACTGTTCACGGCTGCTTGACCAACCTCATGAGCAGGCAATTTCGACACAAAGTAGGCCTGGTGTCCATAATTTGCCAGCGATACTGCAACATTTGCCTCGCCACCGCCGTAGTTCACGTCGAAGGAATCGGACTGTACGATACGGCTGTTTCCGGGAGAAGAAAGGCGAAGCATGATCTCGCCCATTGTAACTATCTTTGCCATAATGAAAAACTTGTCTAATTGGAGTGCAAAATTACGGAATTTATTCCTTATAACTGCTGGTTTAAGGAAAAAAAACGTGTCATTGTCCGAAAATGTAACCTCCTGCCACACATAATCTGAAAATAATATGTATCTTCGCATTATGGAACAAAGGATATCCCTTTCATCTGGATTGCTCTCGTTGAGTCCTCTCGTGGTCTTTTTGGCTTTCTATGTCACTCTCAGCATCGTGGCAAACGATTTCTATGCAGTTCCCATCACGGTTGCATTTATGCTGACGTGCATATATTCTCTGTTTATCCTAAAAGAAAAGACATGGGCGAAAAGATTCGAGGTGATCACTTATGGTGCCAGCCAGCCAGGCTTGCTCCTGATGATCTGGATCTTCATTCTGGCTGGAGCCTTTGCTTCTACCGCCAAGCAGATGGGAGCCATCGAAGCTACCGTCAATCTTTCGTTATCCTTCCTCCCCAGCCAATTCATTCTTTCTGGATTATTCCTCGCCGCATGCTTCATTTCGCTCAGTGTGGGGACATCCGTCGGAACGATAGCCGCTTTGGTACCCATTGCTGCCAATGTGGCTTCCCAAACTGAGCAAAGCCTCCCCATGATGATTGCTATCGTGGTGGGCGGAGCCTTCTTTGGCGACAATCTGAGTTTCATCTCCGACACGACCATCATGGCAACCCGCACTCAAGGATGTGAGCTGAGGGACAAATTCAGGGCAAACATCTGGATTGCTTTGCCAGCAGCCCTCATCGCACTGGCTCTCTACTGTTTCATGGGGCTCAACGTCAGCGCTTCTTCCCACACCTCCGCCAGCGATTTCATTCTGGTGCTCCCCTATCTCTTTGTCCTGATTTCTGCCCTGTGTGGCATGAATGTCATCGGAGTCCTTTGTCTTGGCACAGCTTTGGCTGGTTTCTTGGGACTCATGCGAGGCAGCTTCACGCTGATCGGCTGGATGCAGGCAATGAACACGGGCATCATGGGCATGAGCGAATTGATTATTGTCACCCTGATGGCTGCAGGTCTCATCGAGGTCATCAGACGGACTAACGGCATCGAATTCATCCTGCAGCGACTCACCAAACATATCCGCAGCAGTAAGGGTGCGGAATTAAGTATGGCCGGATTGGTGATCCTCACAGATCTCTGCACAGCCAACAACACCATCGCCATCCTCACCGTGGGACCGCTTGCCAAAGAGATATCCCAACAGTATGGAATCCACCCACGCCGCACAGCAAGCATCCTGGACACATTCAGCTGCTTCGCTCAAGGTATCATCCCCTACGGAGCACAGTTGCTCATTGCCAGCGGACTGGCTGAAATCAATCCTATCGAGATCATTCCACATCTATACTATCCATTCATCCTGGCGCTCATAGCGTTGCTCTACATCCTGATGAAGAAAACAACCCAACATATCACTTATGGACAAGATTCTGAAATACTTCCCCCATCTGACAACTGACCAGCAGAACAAATTCGCTGCCTTGGATGAGCTGTACCACGACTGGAACTCCAAAATCAACGTCATCTCACGCAAGGACATCGACAACCTCTACGAGCATCACGTTCTCCATTCCTTAGGTATTGCCGAAGTCATTCGCTTCAAGCCTGGCACCAAGGTGATGGATTTGGGCACAGGAGGCGGATTCCCTGGGATTCCTCTGGCAATCATGTTTCCCGATTCACATTTCCATCTGGTCGACTCCATCGGCAAGAAAATCAAGGTTTGCCAGGCTGTGGCAGACGCGTTGCAGCTGCAGAACGTTACCACGCAATGGGGACGCGCTGAAGACATAAAGGAGAAATTCCATTTCGTGGTCTCACGAGCCGTCATGCCCCTCGCAGACTTAATGAAGATTGTCCGCAACAAGATCGACCGCCATCAGATCAATGCTCTGCCCAACGGACTAATCTGCCTCAAGGGTGGAGAACTAGAGCATGAAATCCTGCCCATCAGGAACATTACCGACGTGACTCCACTCTCCGACACCTTCCAGGAAGAGTATTTCAAGACCAAGAAAGTCGTCTATATCAGCCTATGAAAATCCTCTGCTTTACCGTCAATCCCATCGAGGAAAATTGCTATCTCCTTTGGGACGAAACCACGCTGGACGCCGCCATCATCGATTGTGGAGCCTACGAGGAAAGCGAAAAGGAACGGATTCGCCAGCAGATCAGCAGAAACCATCTCCAGCTACGTTATCTCTTGCAGACACATACGCATTTCGACCACATCTACGGCCTGCCTACCTTTGCAAAAGAATACAATCTGGCACCCATGTGCCACAGCGAAGACCTGCCCATCTATAAAGCGATGCCCATGATGGCCAACCAACTCGTCGGCCTACCCATCGAGGGAGAGCTCCCCATCGTCAGGGAATGCCTCCTCGACGGACAGGAAATCCCCTTGGGCTCACTTAGCATCCGTGTCATCCACACCCCTGGCCACACCCCTGGCGGCGTATGTTTCTGGATAGAAAGCGAGAATTGCCTCTTCACGGGCGATACCCTCTTCCGCTGCAGCGTGGGGCGTTCCGACTTTCCAGGAGGAAACATGATGCAGGAAATCAACAGCGTCCGCAACCGCCTCTTCACCCTTCCCCCAGAGACTCGCGTACTCACAGGACACGGCCCAGAAACCAACATCGGATGGGAGATAAAAAACAATCCCTACGTGTAGGAAATGTCGCATAATGGAAACAGCCTGTTTATTTTGCTGACAATGACGATGACTGGGACTCCGCCTGCGCCTGAGCACCTAAGAAGTGCAAGAGATTTCTGAATAGCAAATGAAGTAGCTTCTCCCCCCCCCCAAGAGCAAAATTGCGCCCGGTCCGTTCTTGTCTTTTGCTGGATGTCAGTCCAAATTTGGCCCACCTGTTATCCCCCATACAGGCAGGCATCATGCCAATGCAAATTCGCATCCGTTGAATTTTGAACTGGCCCACAAAGAGGGAAAAAACACTACAGCATATAATATGGCCTCTTTTGTGGGATGAGTATAAGTTGTAAGAGAACTGTAGCGCTGTAGCGCAGAATCTATTAGCGGTTCACCCTGCCAGAGTATCGGCTTAACTCCTTTTACTTGGGTGTGATATGAAAAACCATCACATTAAGAGAAAAGTGTGAAATCTCGATGAAATGGGCGTTTCTTGAAAAGTCGAGTCGATGGAATCGGCACTTTTTGAGGAGTTGGAATCGCTCTGACAACACGTTGAAATCGGAAAAACAACACGTTATAGCTGCGGATTCAACACGTTGTGTCTCATGCCTTTGTCTGATGCCTTTCTTTTTCCGACAGGTTCCTGCCTCTCAGGACAAAAAAACCTGCCTCCAAAGAGGAGGCAGGCAAGACTTTTTTTCATGAGAGAGAGAATCAGAACTTGAAGCCCAGGGTGCAGGTCACCGTGTGACGCGAGAGATTGACGTCAACAGGATCGAGAACTGCATTTGCCAGGCCCGGATTGTCCTGAATGAATTGAGGATCACGCGTGAAACTGTCGTCGAAGGCATAGAATGAGCCTGTCTGACGGCGATACTTGTAGGCGAGATCTGCATAGAATGCTTTGTGCTTGAAGCCCAGACCGCAGGTGATGATGTTGACATCGCTAAGGTTCATGAAGGCTGTGCTGGTGCTGTAGTCCATCGCATAGGAATCAATGTCCTGGTTGAGGCGTGCACCGTCCTTGTAGATGCGGCTGACGTAGTTGTAGCCGAAGCGGAGTGCCAGACAGTCGAGCGGCTTGCCCTCGAAGCCCATCTTGAAGGTGTGCTGCCCCTGGAAGTTCCCCTTGGTCAGCTCGTTCATCGCGTCGTCCTCCGTCCGCTTGCTGCCGCCCGTATAGAACATGTGGTTCTTTCCATAGTTGGCATACTCGTAACCAAGTCCCCATGCGAAGAAGTTCTCTACGGTGCTTCCCAGACTTACACGAGCACGCCAGGGAGTGCGCAGGCGGTACTCGATATAACTGTCATCGGCGCTCTTATGATTGAAATAGACACCTTTCTCGTCGGTATAGTTGCCATCAGCATCGTACTTGCTGTCGATGCTGTGCCAGGTGCTGCTCTTGAGAGTGTACCAGGTGGGAGTCTCCACCGTGACGCCGATACGCAGGGGATTGTCCTCGATGGGACGGATAACGGTACCCAGCTTGAAGTTGACGCCAAAGCCCGACATGTGCTGGTCATTGTAGAGGCTGTAGTCTTGGATGGCATGCGTAAGGTCGCCATCGCGGAACTCCGTGTAGGTGGTGTACTTGTCGTAGTCGAGATTATCGCATCCGATGGTAATACCCCAATAGTAGCGGTCGAGGACGTTGCCTGAGAAGTTGATGTCGTAGGCTTGCATGGAACCTGTGCTCCAATGGGCATACTGGTTTCCGTAGGCTCCCCAGGAATTGTAATATCCAAGCTCATCCTTGTCAGTCACGTAGGCATTGTAAGCGGTACCTGTGATGTTCTCGTCAACATAATAGGAATTGGAGAGGCTGGCAAGCTGATCGGCCTGGGAGAGGTCGCCCAACGCATCGTTGTCGGCATAGAATCCAGAATTGAGGTTGAACTTCTTCTGATAGTTGAATGCGAAATTGAAGTATCGCATGCGCGAACCCATCGTTTTCCAGGAGGTGACGAAACCCATCTGGTCGAAAGTTCCGTGAGTAAGCTTGTCGCCCTCCTTGTAGGAACGGTCCTTGGGCCAGAGGGCACCAGCGGTCAGGGAGACGTCGCTCTTGCGGAAAAGTCCGATGGAAGCGGGATTGTCACTAATGGCAGAGATGTCTGCTCCAAGGGCTCCCATCGCGCCCCCCATGCCGACGTAGCGGGCTGTACCGATGACATCGGATGTGCTGGTAATCTCTGCGTTGGAATAGGAGTTCTGGGCTGCTACGCCTGTAGCAAACATTAGGAAACCCAAAGTGAATATCTTTTTCATGTCAAAAATATATTGTTTTTTTATGTTTCAATTATAAGAGAGAGACGAAAGAATTCTTCGGAATACAGAGGAGAATCAACGGCCACCACGACCTCCGCCGCCGCCACCGCCGCCACGGGAACCGCCGCCACCGCCGCCAGAGAAGCCTCCGCCACCGCCGCCACGAGAGCCGCCACTACTGAAGCTGCCACCACTACTGCTGCGTGAACTGCTGCCGCTGTAAGTGCTGCCGCTGTAAGTGGAGCTGCTAGAGCCACGAGAGTAGGTTGAACCACTACGAGAGGAACGTGTGCCTGTAACTGCTCCACGAGTGCCTACTGTGGTGCGTGAACCTGAACTGCGGGTTGCCACAGAACTGCGCGTTCCGCTGCTGCGTGTTCCGCTGTTGCGAACTGAAGCACGAGCTCCACTACGGGTTATCTCGCTGGCATACGTTCTGCCCCCACGGGTTCCTCCACGAGAGGCGTAACCTCCCGTATTGCCTCGTCCTCCACTACGATGTCCGCCATTGAAGATAGGACCTCCGTCAGCACGATAGGGACGACGGAATCCGCCATGACCCCATGCGAGATCCCAACCTGGATAGTGACGCCATCCCCACCCCCAGCTGCTCCAGCTGTACCAGCCGTAGGGATAGAATCGACCGTAGAAGCCGTACCAGGGATCGTACCAAGGATCATACCATCCGTAAGCGAAATCCCAGTACCAGGGATCATAGGGGAAATAGTTGTGGAAACGCATCATACGAGATGAGTAATAGTAATCGTTGTCGTAGAAATTGTCTTCGTAATAGGGCTGCTCCTCGTAGGAATATCCCTCTACGTAAGACGAGTCAGCATCGACATAAAGAGTATCATTACCCACATGAATCTCCGTGATGCGACCTGTCGAGCGACGATTGTAGTCATCGACATCACGCAACTGTCCTGTATGGTAGTCGGGCAAGGTATCCGTCTTGACAGCGGTCACCCTGGTAACTGTCCTCTGAACTCGAGGGGCAGTGGGCACGGTGGAAACACGAGTCTCAGTCTTTGTCTTCTTGGAAGGAACAAAGTACATGTCATCCTCTTCGGACTGTGCAAACAGAGAGAAAGGAAGTGCCATCAAGGCAAGCAAAAAAAGAAGATTCCGTTTCATAATGCGTCGATAAATTTATTTTTCAATGCAAAAGTAGCGTCTTTCAGCGAGAATGCCAAAAGGAAAAAGCCTAAATTGAGGGGGAAATTCCCCCAAAGTGATTTTTTTATAGTATTTTTGCAAAAAAAAGATGAAATACTACGAAGTCAACTTCCAACTCGAGCCACAGAGCGAAGATATGGCAGACATTTTGTCTGCCCTGATAGCAGAATTGGGTTTCGAGACTTTCGAGTACACTCCAACGGGCTTGAGAGCATACATCCAACGTGAGCTGATGGACGAGCAGAGACTGAACGAAATCGTGAGCAACTTCCCCGTGCCAGGCATCCGAATCTGCTACCTGTGTACGGACGCGCCAGACGAGGACTGGAATGAGGAATGGGAAAAGGAAGGTTTCCAACCCATCCTGATAGGAGACTCCATAGGAGTTCACGACACAAAACACACCATTCCACCTGTCAAATACGACATTCTGATCCATCCGCGGCAAGCCTTCGGAACAGGAAGCCATCAGACGACACGGATGATCCTGACTCAACTGAGCGAAATGGACTTGAGGGGGAAAAGCGTGATAGACGCAGGAACAGGAACCGGCATCCTGGCTATCATGGCGATGAAACGGGGAGCAGCAAAGGTGAAAGCCTACGACATCGATGAATGGAGCGTGGAGAATGCCCAGCAAAACCTACTCCTGAATGGAATAAGGAGCGGCGTGGAAATTCTGCTGGGCGACGCAGGCTGCATCGAAGAAGAACGAGACAATGACCTGCTGATAGCCAACATCAACCGCAACATCCTGCTGGCCGACATACCCACGTTCCTCAAGACGCTGAAACGAGAAGGGAAAATGATATTGAGCGGATTCTACGAGGACGACATCCCTATCCTTTTGGACAAAGCCAAGAGCCTGGGACTCAGCCAGAAAGGAAAGCGGAACGAAGAAGAATGGGCCATGCTGCTACTCGAAGCGGATGCTGCGGGCAGGATGGATGTTTGAAATCAGATAGCTGGGCATAATCAAAGCCAACACGCAGATGATGAGCGTGGAGACGTTGATGAGAACAATGTATCCCCAATGGATGAGCAGCGGCACCGTGTCCATGTAATACGACTCAGGATCGAGATGGATGAAACCAGTATATTTCTGCAAAAACATCAGCGCAAAAGCCACTATATTTCCAATGATTAGTCCGCGTATAACGATGAAAGCGGCAAAATAGAGGAAAAGGTGACGCAGCGTGGAATTGCTGGCTCCCAAAGCCTTCATGACTCCAATGAAATTTGTTCGCTCCAGGATGATAATGAGCAAACCGCTGACCATCGTAAACCCAGAAACCAACACCATCAGGATAAGAATGACTATCACATCCATATCGAGCAGACTGAGCCACGAGAAAATGGTAGGATAGAGATCGACGATGGTTGGCGAGGAATAAGAAGCGCCGTAAGCATCCTGCGTATGGTTGACCTTGCTCTCCACACGAGCTGAGACGGCATCCAACTCATTGAAATCATCAATAGCAATCTCAACACCTGAATATTGCCCAGAATCCCATCGGCAAAGGGTGTGGACAGTCTCCAAATCCGTAAAAACAAGACTTTCGTCGAAGTCATTCATGTTGGTGCAATAAATGCCTGTAATCGTGAAGCGACGTGCGCGTACAGCTTGTTCAAAGAAATATGCATAAACACGATCGCCAACCTTTACCCTCAACTGACGAGCCAACTCGCGCGAAAGGACGATGCGATTGGACATCACAGTATCGGAAAAAACGGGAATCTCACCCTCGACAAGATGCTGACGAAGGAAAGAGGTATCGTAATCCTCTCCTACCCCTCGGAATACCACACCACGAAAAGTCTCCTCCGTCTTGAGCATACCCGCCTTGACACAGAACCGCTGGACATGATGCACACCAGGGATTGCAGATAGGGTATGCAGGAGGGAATCATCCACCACAATCGGTGCGGACTCGGACTTGAATGTAGTTTCGTAATTGATAACCTGGATATGGGAACCGAATCCGAAAACCTTGTTGCGAATCTCTGTCTGGAACCCAAGGACAATGCATACGCTGACAATCATGATTGCCACTCCGACAGCCACACCAGCCGTTGCTATCTGGATGGCAGGACGAGAGACACGCTTGACATCACCAGAATGGGAATAGAGCCGACGGGCAACATACCAGGCAAACATACCGCAAAACGCCGATGGAATGGGGGAAAACTAAAGCTTCAAGCCAGGATATGCCTCAAGAGCCTTACGCAGGACAAAGAGAGCGCGTGTGAGGTCTTCTTTCTTGAGCACATAGGCCAGACGAACCTGATCGACACCAGCACCAGGAGTTGTATAGAAGCCTGCAGCAGGAGCCATCATGACAGTCTCACCCTCATACTGGAAATCGCTCAAGCACCAGGCACAGAACTTCTCCGCATCATCGACAGGCAACTTGGCGACAGTATAGAAGGCACCCATAGGAATGGGGCTGTACACGCCTGGAATACGATTGAGTCCGTCTATCAGGCACTTACGGCGCTCTACGTACTCGTCATATACCTCACGGCCATACTCCTCAGGCTCATCGAGACTCGCCTCAGCTGCAATCTGGCCAATCAAAGGAGGACTCAAACGAGCCTGACAGAACTTCATGACAGCTCTCCGTACCTCAACATTCTTCGTGATAAGCGCTCCAATGCGAATTCCACACTCGCTATACCGCTTGCTGACGGAGTCGATAAGCACAACATTGTTCTCAATTCCCTCGAGATGACAGGCACTAATATAAGGAGAGCCTGTATAGATAAACTCACGGTAAACCTCGTCAGAGAAAAGATAGAGGTCGTATTTCTTGACCAGATCGCGAATCTGATTCATCTCACGACGGGTATAAAGGTAACCCGTGGGATTGTTGGGATTGCAAATCAGAATGGCACGAGTGCGCTCATTGATGAGTTCCTCGAATTTCTCCACCTTAGGCAACGAAAAGCCTTCATCGATTGTAGTGGCAATCGTGCGGATAACAGCCCCAGCAGAAATAGCAAATGCCATATAATTGGCATACGCTGGCTCGGGTACAATAATTTCATCTCCAGGATTCAAACATGCCAAGAAAGAAAACAGAACTGCCTCAGAACCACCCGATGTAACAATAATGTCATCAGGCGTAAGGTTGATGTTGTATTTGGCATAATAGTTGACCAGTTTCCTGCGATAACTGAGGAAACCTTGGCTGGGACTATACTCCAAAATCTTACGATCCAGATTGCGGATGGCATCAATCGCCGCACGAGGAGTAGGCAGGTCTGGTTGACCAATGTTGAGATGATAGACATGAATTCCTCTCTCCTTAGCAGCAAATGCCAAAGGAGCCAACTTACGAATTGGGGACTCGGGCATCTCAAATCCACGAACGGAAATCTTAGGCATATTTGTACAATTTATTTAAAACAATCCTTTTGGAATGCAAAATTACAACATCTTGAAGAAAACTACAAGTAAAAGGGTCAAAACTTTCCCTCACTCGTTGAAATAATAGTAAAACCAGTACGTATGAGAGAATCCCTCCAAGCACGAATTGCGCGCATAAGAAATTCCTTGAGAAGCATATTGTGACTTTTGATTGCCAAATTGAGCGAATTCATCGTAAATTGGCCATGTCTGATAGGTGGAATCCTGAGGATCTTGAAGATATGCATTAAGCACAATGGCTTCCTGATAATGACGTGGGAGCGAAGTCGTCATTGAATCATAAGTTTGCACGATGAAATCGGAGAATTTATCCAGATTCTTGTCCAAAAGATACGAGCAAAGAAGGTACTGAGCCACCTGGGGAGTCGGAATGGAATCATGCTCATAAACGTGTTCAAGGAAATGCGTAACATGAGGCTCGCTGAATCGGGAACCAGGACGAGCACCCAAATATTCGTAGATTTCACTTGGGACATCGCCACGAATGAGCGTATCTGGACATTCAGGCAGGAGATCCTGACTGCCAACGTGCAAGGGATAAAAGAAAAGCGAATCTCCAAGCTTATGACGTCGAGACATGGCATAGGCCCGCATAGCTGTCAACCTGGGAGTAAAACTCTGACTACGCTCTCCCACCCTAAGCACACCTTCGTAGTCCTCCTCTGCTATCATGCGTTGAGCCCGCAACTCGAAATGAAGTGAACTGGATGAATTGCCTATCATGCATGTGAAAAGAAAGGAGAAAAAGAGAATGAGCATATTGGGAAACATATATGTAGACATCGTCTCATTCTCGCTGCGGACATCTGGGTACATTCGACACAGGATGAGTGCCAAGACATAGAACACAGCCATAACAACAATCCATCCCCAAGGAATGTGGCTGACCTCATTGGTTCCCACCTGAAATCGCATGCAGGTAAGGACTCCAAGAAGATAGGCAGACGGGAACCAAGCCAAAGCCTGTACACGTATGGGAAAGGAGACTAATGCCCTGATAAGCAGTCCCAATCCAAGCAAAAGGAGGGTGATAAGTGGAGTTCCCCATTGGGGATAGTATATCGTCTGCCCTCGGGACAGCACCTCCTGCTCCAATCCGAGGAACTCAGCCTGATAAAAATGAAGATAGATAATACTGAAAATGACAAAAACGACAGCACAAACAACTGTAATTGCTTGAACTGCCGTTCTTGTTATCGGACTAGCATAGCGCATGTCATTCCACCCTAACGAGGACACATGCCGTGCGTGCAGGCAAATAGAGTTTCAGCCAACCTTTATTGTCACGAGCCAACATTCCATCGTAATTTGTGAAATGAACAATCTTGTCATCGTTGAATCCGTGACCTCCAAAGTTGGGATCATCTGTGTTGAGCAGATATTCATAAGAACCCTGCTTAACCATAAACCCATAACCCAGATATGACTTGGTGGGACTGAAATTGAAGAAGAAATATAGATTCCCACGCTGGAATGCCAGCACTTGATCTCCATCGTTGTGCCAGATTTCTACAACAGGTTTCTTCTGGAAATTACTCTGTTTCTTGATGACTTTAAGCATCGCTTTATCAAAGTCACCTAAATAGTGGTAACACAACTCCTTGTTGTCGACCAGATTCCATTGACGGCGAGCATATTTGTGGCTCCATCCATTCCCCTCGCGTGGGAAGTCTATCCATTCTGGATGACCAAACTCGTTGCCCATGAAATTGAGATATCCACCATTGATGGTGCTTGCTGTGAGCAGACGAATCATCTTGTGAAGGGCAATACCACGCTCCACATTACCGGTTTCATCCCCAATCTTGAAATGCCAATACATGTCGCTGTCAATCAATCGGAAGATGATGGTCTTATCGCCGACAAGTGCCTGATCATGACTCTCTGCATAGGAAATGGTCTTTTCGTCCTGGCGTCGATTGGTCACTTCCCAAAACATGGAACTGGGTTTCCAATCCTCATCCTTCAAGGTTTTGATCGTTTTGATCCAATAGTCAGGAATGTTCATGGCCATACGATAATCAAATCCATAGCCACCATCCTTGAACGGACTTGCCAATCCTGGCATTCCACTCACCTCCTCTGCAATCGTGATTGCCTTCTTGTTCACCTCATGGATCAACAGGTTAGCCAGCGTGAGATAAGTGATAGCATTGTCGTCCTGATGTCCATTATAATAATCACCATAACTGCCAAAATTCTCATTCAGGCCATGAGAATAATAAAGCATAGATGTCACACCATCGAAACGGAATCCATCGAAGTGATATTCCTCAAGCCAATATTTGCAATTGGAAAGCAAAAAGTGGATTACCTGATTCTTGCCATAATCAAAACAGAGACTATCCCATGCTGGATGCTCGTGGCGTTCACCTGGATAGAAATACTGGTAAGGATCACCTGCAAAGTTTGCCAGACCTTCATTCTCATTCTTTACAGCGTGGCTATGAACGATATCCATGATGACAGAAATGCCCATTCCGTGAGCTGTATCTATAAGGGACTTCAGTTCCTCAGGAGTGCCGAAACGGCTACTGGCAGCAAAGAAACTGCTGACGTGATATCCAAAACTGCCATAATAAGGATGTTCCTGGATGGCCATAATCTGGATGCAATTGTAGCCATCCTTGGCAATACGAGGCAACACGTTATCACGGAACTCAACATAAGTTCCCACCTTCTCGGCGTCCTGTGCCATTCCTATGTGACATTCGTAAATGAACAACGGATTCACATCAGGCTTGAACTTAGTGTTCTTCCACACGAAGGTTTCCTCCGGATTCCATACTTGAGCGCTGAACAGATGGGTTTCATCATCTTGAACAACACGTGTTGCCCATGCTGGAATACGCTCTCCTTGACCACCTTCCCAATGAACACTTAACTTGTAGTGGCAACCATGCTTGAATGCTTTGGAAGTAATCTTCAACTCCCAGTTTTCTGTACCACGCAGATGCTTGAAAGCATACTTTGGTTCTTCTTTCCAATTGTTGAAATCGCCTATCAGATAAATTTCAGTTGCATTGGGAGCCCATTCGCGAATCACCCAATTCTTATCAACCTGATGGAGACCGAAATAGAGATATCCATCTGCAAAATCACTCAATGTTTGCTTACCGCCATCTGTCAAGGTTTTTATCTTGTCAAATACTGCCTGATGACGTCCATTGATGGCAGCAGAATAATCGGCCAAATACGGATCATTTTTTATCAAGCGAAGCATGGGAGCTTCCTTCTTTTCCTGAGCAGCCTTTTTGGCGGTTACTTTCTTTGTACCTGCTTTCTTTGCCTTGCCCACAGGTTGTTTGGCTGCCTTCTTGGTTTCTTTTGCTTTTGCCTTCGCTCCTGCAACTTTTTTTACCGTTTCTTTCTTGGTGGTTGCCATAAAGTTATATCATTAAATTTATAAATTCTTGAAAATTGAACGCTTAATTTCCGCCTTGATTTGCAACAACAGTACTTACCGCAGTACCGTTCTTGTAAGTTATCGTACGCATCACCTTGCCGTTCTTGTCTTTCTCCACAAACTCGCCATCGCGCTCGTCCTGATGAAAAGTACCTTCATAGCGGATGCCTTCAGAATCTTCCATAATGCCTGGGCCTTCCTTCATGCCCAAATGGAAAACGCCTTTGAATTTGGTACCGTCGGCCTGACGCAGGATACCCTCTCCTTCCATCAGTCCATCTTTCCAATGACCATCATAAACATCTCCGTTGGCCCAAGTATACTTTCCTGCGCCATTCTGCTTGTTAGCTTTCCATTGACCCACGTAAGTAGCACCATTGTGCCAGGTAAATGTTCCCATTCCATCTTGCTCGCCATTGAGGAAATGCCCCACATACTTGTCACCATTGGAAAATATATAGATACCTTCTCCTGTACGTTCACCATGAGAATACTGGCCCTCGTACCTGTTCCCATCATGGAAAGAATATATTCCGCGTCCATGCTGCATATCATTAACCCAATCGCCTACATAGATGTCACCTGTTGAGTATGTGTACGTTCCTTTTCCAGACATCTTGTTGTCCTTCCATTCTCCGTCATACTTGTTGCCATCATTCCAGTCAAAAACACCCTTCCCATTCTTCATGTCATTCTTCCACAGGCCAGCATAAGAAGCACCATTAGAGTACGTGTAGGTCCCTTTTCCATCACGTTTGTCCTCATACCATCCCCCTTCATAGACATCTCCGTTGTAGTAATACATCGTACCTTCTCCCTGCTGATAATCACGGAACCAAAGACCAACGTATTTGTTGTTGTTGGCGAAATAATAGGTACCTTGACCATGCTGTTGGTCCTGATACCACTCGCCTTCATATTTCTCCCCATCCAAGAAGTTATAGGTTCCTGTACCTTGGCGCTTTCCTTTAACGTACTCGCCTGTGAAAGAATCGCCATTGGAGAAGGTAGTGGTTCCCTTTCCATAGGGCTTTCCTTTGAACATCTCACCTTGGTACACAGCACCATTGGGAAAAGTGTAATTGCCTATCTTAATCTGCTGAGCAGGCAGATTGGTCACACAGATAAAATTGAAAACAATCCCTATAAGAAAATATCTAAAATTCATTAAACGTCAAAATATTGCGCGCAAATATACGCACAAAAAGGAAATTGAGCAAATTATTAACATACTTTATAGGGAACGAAGATAACTTTCAGCACGTTGCAAGTCCTCGGGAGTGTCAATTCCGATAGTTTCTACCTGGGTAATCCCGACCTTAATCGTGTAGCCATTCTCAAGCCATCTGAGTTGTTCTAAGGACTCCATCTTCTCCAATTTCCCTTGCGGAAGAGAAGTGATTTCGCTTAACACAGGAGCACGATAGCCATAAAGACCGATATGCTTGTAAAACGTATGGCGCTGAAGCCATTCCTGTTTATCGATCCCGCGCAAATAAGGAATCACATTGCGGCTGAAATAGAGAGCATGCATTTGGGCATCCACAACAACCTTGGGACTATTGGGATTCTCCAAAGCCTCCAATCCATCCTGAATTGTAAAAGGTTTTACCAATGTGGCTATCTGTGTTGTAGGGTCAGAAAAACATTCCTGAAGAGCAAGAAGCTGAGAAGAATGTATAAAGGGTTCATCGCCTTGAATATTAACTACCACATCAGCATCAGAACCAATACGTTGAAATGCCTCGTAACATCGATCGGTCCCACTACGATGGTCGGCTCTGGTCATAACAGCACGGCCTCCAAAAGAATGAACTGCATCAAGAATGCGTTGATCATCAGTACACACATACACTTCATCAAAGACCTCACTCACGCGACGATACACGCGTTCAACAACTGTCATGCCTCCCAAAAGAACAAGTGGCTTGCCAGGAAAGCGAGTACTGGCATATCGAGCAGGAATAAGTCCTATGAATTTCATCTCGTTTTGTCAAAATTTAATTAGTCAATTCATCCAGGCCAACCATCTCGTCTCCGACGGCCTCTTCCCCACTAGAACCGGCCATAGAACCACAAGGATCAAAACCTGCGGGAATGTCGAAATTCTCGCCTTGGCTATAACCCAGTTTCCCATCAGCGTAAACTTTATTCAAGAAATAGGCACAAATGGGTAAAGCTGCATTGGCACCCTGGCCAACAGCCATGCTACCAAAGTGAATCTCGCGTTCTTCACCACCAACCCAAGCGCCGAAAGACAAACTAGGCGTGTATCCCACAAACCATCCATCAGAATTGTCATTCGTGGTACCTGTTTTGCCCCCCATAGGAGCAGTAATCTTATAACGTTTACGCATACGGCTACCCGTACCCCAATCTATGACACCCCGCATCAGGACAAGCATCTTGTAAGCAGCCTCCTCTGAGATAACCTCACGAACGCGAGGCACGAAATTCGCCAATATATTTCCCTCGTTGTCCTCAATTCTAGTCACAAACATTGGCATGCGGCGAACACCTTTCTTGGGGAAAGCGCTATAAGCTCCCACCATCTCTGCCACAGAGATATCGCAAGGGCCCAAACAGAGTGACATGGAAGGATGAATGTCCTGATTTTGGATGCCGAATTCATGAAGCAGACGAACCAGCGCAGCAGGTGAAAGCTGACTCATCAACCATGCTGATATCCAGTTGTTACTCGTAGCCAATCCCCATTTCAAAGTAACCATCTCGCCATAACGTGAACGGCTGCCATTGCGAGGAGTCCAACTGCGGCCTGCAACAGTATACGTGCGCTGTACATTGGGAGCCACATCACAAGGACTCCATCCGTTTTCCATCGCCAACGAATATAAATAAGGTTTAATGGTCGATCCTACCTGACGACGCCCCTGAGTGACCATATCATACTGGAAAAAACTATAGTCAATTCCACCCACATAAGCTTTGACGTGTCCTGTCTCGTTGTCCATACACATAAATCCTGTACGCAGGAATCTCTTGTAATACCTGATACTGTCCATAGGACTCATGAGTGTATCCACCTCCCCCTTCGGAGTATAGACTGCCATCTCGATAGGTGTATTGAATGCATCATCAATCTCCGAATCACTATACCCCGCTTTATGCATCTTAATGTAACGCTCACTCTGACGCTTTGCCCGAGACCATTGCTTCTGCACTTCCTCGGCACTCAATTTCGATGCATAGGGCCAGTTCTTATTGTTGGCACCCTCTTTCTCAAAAGCAGGTTGCAGTTCCTGCACCACATGCTCGTAGACTGCCTCTTCAGCATACTCCTGCATGCGACTATCCAGAGTCGTATAAACCTTCAATCCATCTGTATAGATATTGTAGGGTTTACCTTCATGGTTGTAATTCTTGTTGCACCAACCATACAAAGGATTTTCCACCCAAGCCAAAGAATCGTCATAGAAATTTTGCTTCTGCCACGATGCGTAATCGCTGCGTGAAGGTTTCTTTGCCATCATCATCTGACGCAGATAGTCGCGCAGATAAGTACCAATACCTTGCTTGTGATCCTGACGGTGGAAATTGAGAGTCAGAGGCTCCAGCATATACTTGGTAGCTTCTTCATTACTCAAATGCCCAGCTTTTACCATCTGCGACAAAACAGTATTGCGCCGTTCCGTACAACGCTCAGGGAAACGAACAGGATTGTAGTAACTGGGATTCTTGCACATTCCTACCAAAGTAGCGGCCTCACACATGGTGAGTTCCTTAGGCTCCTTGCCAAAATAAGTCTTCGTGGCTGTCTTTATTCCTACTGCATTATGAAGGAAATCGAAATAATTGAGATAAAGAGTGATTATCTCCTCCTTCGTATAATAGCGTTCCAATTTCAAGGCAATAACCCATTCGATCGGCTTCTGCAACATTCGTTCTTGGACAGAGCCTGCTTTCTCCGAATACAGCTGCTTAGCCAATTGCTGGGTAAGAGTACTGCCACCTCCTGCACTCTTCTGACGAAGGAAGCCACGCTTGATGACAGCACGCACAAGAGCTCGAAAATCGATACCGGAATGTTCATTGAAACGTATGTCCTCTGTGGCTATCAAGGCATTCACCAAATCGGGAGACAATTCCTCATAAGACACGAAAACTCGGTTGGCACTACTATAACTCCAAGTTCCCATCGGCTTTCCATCGGAAGAGATAATCTGGCTGGCAAACTTGTTAACAGGATTCTCAAGTTGCTGGATATTGGGCATATAGCCTATATCGCCAACGAATATCTCGTAAAAGGTAAAAGACAGAGCACCTACTATCAAAAAAAAGAGTATCCAAAGAGTAAGTACAAATTCCTTTCGCATAAATGTCTATTTCTTGATTCACATTATAGATTACAAAGATAAGAATAATTATTTATATAATGAGATAAAATCAAAAAAAGTTACAGAATAAAATAAGATTGTTGCAAGACAGATAAATTTTATATAACTTTGTGGGCGATAAATAAACTTTTGCATATTCTACAGTCATATGAAAAATCGCAGTTTGGTTACCATTGCTAACCACTCGAAAGAGAAACTTCTTTATCTGATCAAGATGGCAGAAGAGTTCGAGAAACACCCTAACCGCAAAATACTGGAAGGCAAAGTAGTGGCTACACTTTTCTTCGAGCCCAGCACACGCACACGCCTTAGTTTTGAGACTGCCGCCAATCGGTTGGGGGCTCGAGTCATCGGATTCGCTGACCCCAAGGTGACCAGCGGGACAAAGGGGGAAACGCTGAAAGACACTATCATGATGGTGTCCAACTATGCTGATATCATCGTAATGCGCCACTATCTGGAGGGGGCTGCCTGCTATGCGAGCGAAGTTGCTCCCATCCCCATCGTGAATGCTGGCGATGGCGCCAATCAGCATCCAAGCCAAACCATGCTGGATCTTTATTCAATCTACAAGACACAGGGCACCCTCGAGAACCTCAACATCTACATGGTAGGCGACCTCAAATACGGACGTACTGTACATAGCTTGCTTACCGCCATGCGTCACTTCAACACGACTTTCCACTTCATCGCTCCAGATGAACTGGCTATGCCGGAATACTACAAGATGTACTGCGACACCAACGGAATCCGATATATCGAACACAAGGATTTTGATGCAAACACAATTGCAGATGCAGACATCCTGTATATGACACGAGTGCAACGCGAGCGATTCACCGACTTGATGGAATACGAGCGCGTAAAAGATGCTTATCTGCTGAAAAAGAACATGTTGACACATGCCAAACCAAACATGAAGATTCTGCATCCGCTGCCACGTGTCAACGAGATAGAGTACAGCATTGATGACACTCCCTTTGCTTATTATTTTCAGCAAGCACATAATGGACTCTTCACTCGCGAGGCACTTATCTGCGATTGTTTGGGAATAACTCTGGAAGATGTAATAAACGATAAAACCATAATCCAATGAAACGTCAAGAAATGCTGGTTGCAGCTCTGCAGAACGGAACTGTAATCGACCACATACCCTCCGCAAAACTCTTCAAGGTTATCAACGTCCTTCATTTGGAGAAAATGAAGACTGCTGTCACAGTAGGTTTCAACCTCAAAAGCAAGAAGATGGGACACAAAAGCATCATCAAGATTGCCGACAAATTCTTTACCGATGAGGAGTTGAACCAACTGTCTGTAATTACTCCAAACGTAACGCTCGCCATCATTCGGGATTACGAAGTGGTGGAAAAGAAGGAGGTGAAGATGCCTGAGGAACTCTACGACATCGTAAAGTGTGCCAATCCCAAATGCATCACCAACAACGAGCCTATGCGCACCCATTTCCACGTACTTGATAAGGAAACCGGTATCCTGCAATGCCACTATTGCAACAAAGAAGTGAAAGTCAACGAAGTGAAACTTGTATAATAACTGTTTAAGGTAAAATTAAAAAAGATTTTTTCATGAAAAGAGACAATCAGATTTTCGAATTAATCGAGAAAGAACACCAGCGCCAATTGAAAGGCATTGAACTTATCGCATCAGAAAATTTCGTCAGCGATCAAGTGATGGAGGCTATGGGATCGTATCTCACCAACAAATATGCTGAGGGATATCCTGGCAAGCGCTACTATGGTGGGTGCCAAGTAGTGGATGAAGTTGAGCAATTGGCCATCGATCGGGTGAAAGAACTCTTTGGAGCCGAGTATGCCAACGTTCAGCCTCACAGCGGAGCACAAGCCAACGCAGCCGTTTTTCTGGCAGTACTGAATCCTGGCGACACTTTCTTAGGGCTTAATCTCGACCACGGAGGGCACTTAAGTCATGGTTCACACGTCAACACAAGCGGCATCCTCTACAATCCCATCGGCTACAACATCAGCAAAGAAACAGGTCGCGTAGATTACGATGAAATGGAACAATTAGCGATGGAACACAAGCCCAAACTGATTATCGGCGGAGGCAGCGCATACAGTCGCGAATGGGATTATGCCCGCATGCGTAACATCGCAGACAAGGTGGGTGCTCTTCTCATGATTGACATGGCCCATCCCGCTGGTCTCATTGCAGCCGGCTTGCTCGAAAATCCATTGAAATATGCTCACATCGTCACCTCCACTACCCACAAGACATTGCGTGGTCCTCGCGGCGGCATCATCCTGATGGGCAAAGATTTCCCCAATCCATGGGGAAAGAAAACTCCTAAGGGTGAAATCAAGATGATGTCAGCCTTGCTCAACAGCGCAGTATTCCCAGGCATCCAAGGCGGTCCTCTGGAACATGTCATAGCAGCCAAAGCTGTCGCATTCGGAGAAGCTCTGCAGCCAGAATTCAAAGAATGGGCTGCCCAGGTGCAGAAGAATGCCAAGACGTTAGCTGACGAATTGATCAAACGAGGATTCCACATTGTAAGTGGAGGCACAGACAACCACTCCATGCTGGTGGACCTTCGCTCCAAATATCCTGATTTGACTGGCAAGGTTGCCGAAAAGGCTCTCGTTGCTGCAGATATCACAGTCAACAAGAATATGGTTCCCTTCGATACACGCAGCGCTTTCCAAACCAGCGGTATCCGTTTGGGGACTCCTGCCATCACAACACGCGGAGCAAAGGAGGACTTGATGGTCAAAATTGCCGAATTCATCGAGCGTGTTCTCGACGATCCTGAAAACGAGCAGGTCATCTCGTCTGTCCGTGCTGAGGTAAACAACCTTATGAAGGATTATCCCTTATTCGCTTACTAAGGCCAAAGAAACCCCAGTTCATCGAACTGGGGTAATTTTTATAACTGCACTACAGGCTGTTCTTTCAGGTCAGCCTTCGCCCCAACTTCAAGCCGCTGAGGATTGACGAGGACTTCACGGTCGACGGCTATGCTATCGGAGTGTACAACGAGCTGCGTCATCGCTCAATGGCCTTGTAGAGGAGGACATGAGTAAGTAACCTAAGGCTGAGCTCGTGTGACAGTTACAGTTGTGACAATTAATTTCTGAGGTTCTCTCAATCTCGCTAATAATATATAAGTTACTGATATATATATAGTTATATATAATATTAGAGCCAGAGAGGGCAAAAGAAAGAATACTGTAACAACTGTAACTGTAACGGGCAGGCTGGTATTAATTCATTAAAAAAGCTGAATATCAATAAAATACGACATTACAAAACAAACAGTACCTGCGATGCCATACCTCGGTAAAGGCACAGAATGCATCAAACTTCTCATCTCGCAGGCGTCAAAAGACATGCGTGAACCCCTGGTTCCGATGCTTTTCCCCCACTTGGCGCACATGTAAGCGGCGCGCAATTTCTGTACTTTGACCAAACTTGGAAGGAAACATGCGGCATGATGGCCAACATCGTAGCCGATTCGGGAGGTAACAAGGGCCAATTGTCCTATTTGGTGGAGGCCATCTGTCGCGACTTCCGTCAGCACGACAAGGGGGTAACGGACAAATATCGGGAATGGCAGAAGGTCAACAAGACCGAGCCAAATTGTAAAAAAAATTTTACCTGAGCGACCTAACACCCCCCGTAAACTCCCTCGTCCCCCCTCCAGACTCTCTCTTGATGGCTGCGAGCAAGCGAAAACAATGCCAAACCCGACAGTCAAAACGTTGAAAAGTAAAAAAAGTTGACATGTTGAGTTTGTGATTTCAACACGTCAACTTTACCGATCAGACACGTCGCAATCCAGGACTCAACGTGTCGCCAGAAACAATCGTCTCTTCAATTGGTTGCTTATTCGTAATACAAGATATCCTTCGGCAAGGGCACTTCAGCACCCTCTGGAGTTACCCATGAGAGCTGCAACGTCTTGCCTGCCGTCTTCTGGAAGAATTTAACCTCGAGCCGATGATAACCTTTCTCGAGAGTGAAGAAGGCTTCCTCTGTGTTGGAACCGTGACTGCCGTCATTGTCAATAATCTGCTGGCCATCGAGCCAAACTTTGCTGCCATCGTCGGACTTGCAGAAAAAGTGGTAGCGACCAGCATTATCGATACGGATTAAAGACTTGTACTGGAAACCGAAATACTCTTCAACCTTGGCTCCATCGACCAGGAAATCTGGGAGCACGCCACTCTGCAGCACAGGCAGAGAAGAGAGTTCATCGACACTCTTCACCTCGCCCTCGTGGTAGGTATAACGTACGCCTTTACCCTTGGGACTGGCATTGACGGCTTCGAACGTGCCATATTCTATCTGTGGAATGAAATCAACCAGAGGTTCACCCTTGTAATGAGGGTCAATAGCCTCCTGCTTCACTCCATTGTCGGGAGTAAAGTCGATGCCCAGCACCTTGGCGATGGTGGCAGCAAACTGCTGAGTATAGAAAGGCCCGTTGTCGGAAGTCTCGCCCAGCTTCTCGACACCTTTGCCGAAAGCGATGAACCAAGTGTTCTCTGAGCCACGATTTCCTGCACCGTGTCTACCAAAATTGATGCCATAGCCACGTCCATGATCACAGGTAAGCAGATAGGTGGTCTTCCCCTTATAGAATGGATCACTTTCGCAGGTCTCCACAATGCGGCGTATGTATTTGTCGCAAATGTTTGCCGCATTCAGATAGTCATCGTAATGATCGGCATGGGCAAACTCGTCCGTATCGCCAAAACCGACATACATCACCTTGGGATGGTCACTCTTAAGCGACTCTATTGCATAGGCATAGGTGAAGGGGTCGAAACGCTCACTCCCCCAATAATGATACATGCCTTCCTGCATTTCATCGAGAAGCTGCAACACAGGCGTCTGATTGTGAGCAACATTAGGTTCATAGGCAACGCTGCCAGGAAATCCTCCACGTTCATTATTCACGGCATAGCGAATGCTTTCCCAGGAAGCATAGAGCATGACTTTGCCTTTGTAGCGCGAATCTGCATTGGCAGCTTCCAAGACACTCTTGTTGGCATTGGGTACAGGATCGTTGCTGTTTACACGCTCATCGTCGGCATATCCGCAAAACATCTCGCTATAGCCTGGATAGGAATAATTCTTTGAATTGGCCACCTGCATCTGACTGCCTTTCGTGCGGTTACCCACCATGAATCCGTTTTCTGACGCATAACTCCAGATGAAGGGCATCAGAGCTTGCCGGCGCTCTTCTGGCGTAGAACGCCAATAAGCTGCCTGCAGATTCTCAGGATTGCGAACGTATTTGGGATTGCCTACCAACAGGGAGTCAGCACCCATGAAAACTTCTTGCCAACGCAAGCCATCGAAAGTTATAATCACCAGGCGAGGATCATCGCCTCCGTTTGAGCAGGATGCCAGCACGGCCAGCATCATCAGGGATAGAAAAATCTTTTTCATTTCCAATTCTGTTTTTTATGGTTATTTCTTACTATACTCGCAGGAATATGTTCCTCTTGTACATAACATAGAGGATGAAGAATACGATGGAAACGTTGGCAAGTGAGATGAGAGCAGGATAGGCCTCGCCCAGATACTGCTGTGTGCCATAGAGAAGCGATTCGCTGACGCTGGAAAAATTCACCACGTTCGAGATTACATAAGCCGTAATGCTGTTCATTCCATATACTTTCAGGAAAGTCAAGCCAGAGCGATGCCCTCGACAATCAATCCAGCTGTAGAAGGCCCAAAGAAGCAGGAAACAATAACCGCTGCTGACAAGAGTCATAGAACTTGTCCAGATGTGCTTTATGACAGGATGAACCAGCCCTAACAACCAGCCAACCACCGTCATGCCAACACCTAAGCCTAACAGCCAATTCTGCTTGGAGCGCATAGCGCGACTACTGCGCAGCAATTCTCCTGCAAAGACACCCGTCAGGACTGTCACGATAAAATTCAAGCTGCTGAGCAACCAAGTATAAGTATACCATTCCTGGAAAACGACTGCTCCATCCACCATTTCTGCTTTATCGCGAAAACGTCCCAACAACATGCGGTCAATACCTTCAGCCAAATTGCCTTGTGGGCTGTAGTCACCACCACCGTAGCCGCCTATGATGACATATTCCATAGCCGCCCAGAAAGCAAGAAGCAGAACTGAGGCCACCAGAATCTGCGTTCTTGGCTTCGTGTAGAGATAGAGGAGAGCAGCAAAAACATAACCAACAGCAATTGCTTGCAGCGTATTTGAGAACAGATAGATATGCTGGCTATCAAAAGAAAGCAGATTCCCTTGGCATATCATGCCCAGAATCCACAGCAACATGAAGCGACGGCACAAACGCCAATAGAGAGCTCTGCGACTTTGCTCCCCTTCACGATAACGCGACAACGAATATGGGATAGTGACGCCTGACATAAACATGAAAAGGGGCATCACCAAGTCCCAAGGAGAGAAACCCTCCCACTCCTTGTGGGTGAATCCTTGGAGAAAAGTATCGTACCAGCCTGCATTGATGACAGGTTGCAACTTAAAGACTACACGGTCTAATGCTACCAGCATCAGCAAATCCATTCCTCGCAACGCATCGAGCGATGCCAATCTCTGATGTGTCTGTTTACTGTCCATTATTTTTTCTCCTGAGCATTAGCTTTCAGCAATTTGTCGATTTCATCGAATTCATCACCCATATTCAGATACAAATAGATGCGGTAGAGAGGTTGAGCCCATCGGATAAGATTATCGGGTTGCAATTGGCGAACCTTCTCCATAGGAGGACGTGCAAGCGCATACAGCTCTTTGATTTTCTGGCGCATCTCCACGGCATCCTGATCCAAGTGATTCTTCCCATTCAACGCTTCTTGGGCAAAGAGCGCTTTGTTGCAATATGAAATGGATTTGTTGTAATAGGCATCCGCATAATTCGCGTCAAGATTGATGCAGGAATCGCTATAGGCAATACACTTGTCGAAATCTTCCTTTCCCAAAGACAACAGACTCATCGCATACCAATACAACGGTTTGTCTCTATGCACATGTATCATACTATCTGCCAATAAAAGTCCCTCGTCAAACTGGCTATGCTGATTATAGTAATCAAGCAAGCTCACGAAAAAGTAATCGTGATTGGGATATTTGTTGATGCCAGCATGAAGTTCCTGCAGCCACATCTTCTCGTTACCCAGTTTCTGATAAGAACGGCATTTGTATTCCTGCAAGACAGGTTTCGTGGCACTATCTGTTCCTTCTATTGCCTGATCCACATATTTCAGGATCTTCGAAGTATCCTTCAAGTTATGGCCGCAGACAGTAGCCCAGTAATTGACCTTGGGGACAAGGGTATCTGAGGGATTTCCATTCGTGCGCAGATAACTGTCGAAGTATTTGTAAGCAGAAGCCCAATCCGACTTCTTCAAAAAGAAAATACCACCTGTCAGCAAATTCCTGCGATGTTTCAACATCATGTCACGAGTACGATCGCGATACTCCAACTTGATATGGCCATTCGCATTGGGAATCATATCCACGCTGTCACACAAGATCAAATGGTTATAGATGTTCAAAACCGTATTGAACAATGCTGCCGAATCATATTTCTGCTTCAGAAAGGCCATTTGGTTAATCACGGAGTTGGAACTCTCGTCCAATTCTGAGGCCGTATAGTAGATTTTGCATTTATCCTTATTCGTCAATTCAGGTCTTGCCAGGGCAGCTAGCAAGCCTTGTTTGGCAGCCTCCTGATTGGCCGTCGTCTTGAGTGCCAAGCGAGCTGTCTTGTATAAGGTCTTCATCTTGGGAGGTTCCTGTGGCTGTTGCCCCATGTTGCTGAGTGAGAACAGGACCACACCTATAAACATCCATCTCTTCATATATACCTTATAATATATATCTTAATATAATAGATGTCATAAAGACACCTTGTTGTTTTTTCCCATGCAAATCTACATATTTCTATGAAATAAGCCATTCCTTTCCTCGAATAAATGGCATTATATTATGTAAAATTCACGAAATTTCATCTTCTTTTACTCAAAAAGGAAGATAAAAGCCACAGTATATTTCTGGAGCAAGGTGATGGAACAAAAAACAGAGGAGTGAACTTTCGCCCACTCCTCTTATGAATCAATCTACAGAACTTTTACAGCAACTTGTCCATTTCAGCTGCTTTGGCAGCCTGACCTGTTACCGTATAGCATTGCTTCAACTCGTAAGCCCACTTCTGGGGTTCATCGGGAGTAAGCTGTCTTGCTTTCTCAAAGAAAGGAATTGCCTCAGCAAAGATACTCTTTGTCTTCTCCAAAGTCTCTTTGGCAACCTTCTGGTTCTTGATGCCGCTGATAGTTGAGTTGAGGGCCAAAGCCTGACGGAACTTACAGAGGCCACATTGATACCAAGCATCGTAGTAGTCATCCTTGATTTCAGTACACTTCTTGTAGTATGTCAAGGCATCATCATACTTCTCTGTGGCAAAGAGTGTGTAAGCCTTACCGTAGTTGGCAATCAGAACGTTATTGTCGACTGCCAGAATCTCATCTGCAAACTTAGCCATAGCATCAACGCCACTCTTCTGGTAGTAAGCCAACAGCATCTGGACGTAGTCCTCATTCCCAGAAGGCTTGGCTATACATTCTGCATGTACGGCATTAGCCCAACCTGTAGTGTCGCCCTTCTCCAGATAGGTTTGCAGTTTCACCTGCTTTACGCCTTGCGCTCCATCAGCAAAGCCCAACGCTTTCTCATAGTACTTGTCCATCAAGTCAAACTTGCCACCTTCATGAGCTGTCATGAAAGCATAATATGCTATCTGCTCATTTGTGATGGGCAACTTCACATGTTCAGCACACTCTGGGTACTTCTCTGCATAGCTCATTGCAATGTCATAGGCCTCGAGAGCATTCTCGTAACGCTTGCATTCATTTTCAAACTGGGCAGCATAGATGTAATAGAGAGCACTCTGACCCAAATTAAGATTCTTGGCTTTCAAAGCTGCCTCATTACCATACTCGCCTTTAACCACTTTGGTTGTCTTCAGCTCATTGTGGAGAGCTTCCGTCATAGTCTTCAGATTATTGTAGTAACCCAATGTGTCAAACGCCATACTGTTGGTAGCATTGGCCAGATACTCATTGTGGAGAGGCTGAGTGAACTCTGCCAACAATTTCCATACTTCAGAGATTTTCTTTTCATCAACACCACCACTCTTGATAGCTTTCATTACCAAAGCAGAGCCCTTGGGACATTCTGCCAGGATTTCTTCTGGAGTCACAGACTTGTCATTAATCTTGGCGTAAAGCGCCTCCTTCATCTTTGTTGCCTCTGCGATGTCTGCCTTAGCTTGCTTCTGAGCAGCCTTCAGAGCTTCCTTAGCAGCTTTTTCAGCAGCCTTGTCTTGTGCCTGAACTGTCATGTTGCCAACAAAGAGCAACAGAGCCAATGATAAAATAACCTTTTTCATAATATTCAAATTTATTTGTTCATAGATTCATTTTCCACATTTCAAAATATGCCATTCATAACCATGAGTAGAATCCCTACCCTCCTGCAGCCGTAATTGGGAGAGGAAGGTCGGATTAATGACGTTTTCAATTCTCGACAGGAGTCTCTGGAGCTGGTGTCTGACCCTCCTCTGGAGCCTCACCATCGGCTGGCTGTTCCACCTCCTCGTCATCTGCACGAGGAACCACACTCAGATGGCTAATCACATCGTTGCGTCTCTTCAGCTCGATTACTTTCACACCTTGAGCCACACGTGTCTTGGTAAGCTTGATATCCTCTGCATGCAGACGGATGGTGGTGCCGCTCTTGTTGATTATCATTAGATCATCCTCGTCCTTAACCACTTCGACAGCTACCACGTAGCCTGTCTTTTCTGTAATAGCCAAGGTCTTCACACCTTTGCAATGACGGTTCGTCTTGCGATATTCGTCTACGTTGGTTCGCTTGCCGTATCCATTCTCGCTCAGTACCATGATGGTCTCCGTCTCCGTGTCGTTCACAACACACATACCCACCACAGCATCTCGAGGATCATCATCGAGGACAATACTCTGGACGCCTGTACTTGCACGTCCCATCGATCGCACATCGCTTTCGTTGAAACGGACAACACGTCCACCTGCGTTGGCCACGATAACCTCGTCCTGTCCGTTGGTCAGTTCCACATTGATGACTTGATCCTCCTCACGGATATTGATGGCAATCACGCCATTGGAACGTGGACGGCTGAACTCTTTCAGGCAGGTTTTCTTGACGATGCCGTCCTTCGTACAGAACATTACATAGTGGCTCTGGCAGAACTCAGGATCTTGCAGTTTGCGGATGCAGAGACATGCTGCCACACTATCCCCTGGCTCAATCATCAGCATGTTCTGGATGGCACGTCCCTTGTTCTGCTTTGTACCTTCAGGAATGTCATATACCTTCAGCCAGTAGCAACGGCCACGATTGGTGAAGAACAGCATCGTGTTATGCATCGTGGCAGGATAGATTTTCTCGATGAAGTCATTGTCGCGCGTTGCGCTGGCCTTCACTCCAATGCCGCCTCTTCCTTGAGCCTTGAACTCTGCCAATGGAGTCCGCTTGATGTAACCCATGTGGCTGAGTGTGACAACAACCTCGTCGTCTGCGTAGAAGTCTTCAGGATTGAATTCTTCTGCACTTGGCATGATTTCCGTCTTGCGTTCATCGCCAAACTGTTCCTTCACTTCAATCAATTCGTCCTTGATCACCTTCTTGCAGAGATTGTCGTCCGTCAGAATCTGATTGTAGTATTTTATCTTTTCTTCCAATTCATTGTACTCGTTGTGCAAGTCTTCCTGACGCAAGCCTGTCAACTGACTCAAGCGCATGTCGACGATAGCCTTACTCTGCAGCTCGTCCAGCTCGAAGCGAACCTCCAGGTTGCGCTGGGCATCCGCAGGGGTCTTGCTTCCGCGGATGATATGAACCACCTCATCAATATTGTCTGAGGCAATGATAAGGCCTTCCAGAATGTGGGCCCTCTCTTCTGCCTTGCGCAAATCGTATCTGGTTCTGCGAATCACCACATCATGGCGGTGATCCACAAAATTGGAGATGCAGTCCTTCAGCGTCAGCAACCTGGGGCGTCCTTTCACCAGGGCGATGCTATTCACGCTGAAGCTACTCTGCAAAGGAGTCATCTTGAAGAGTTTGTTCAGTACCACGCGAGCATTGGCATCCCTCTTGACATCGATGACGATGCGCATACCCTCGCGGTCGCTCTCGTCGTTGGCGTTGCTGATGCCGTCCAGTTTCTTTTCGTTCACCAATTGGGCGATGTATTCTATCAGCTGAGCCTTGTTGACTCCATAGGGAATCTCTGTAATCACGATCTTGTCGTGCTGCTCATCCGACTCGATGTCAGCCTTTGCTCTCATGATGATGCGTCCGCGACCAGTCTCATAGGCATCTTTTATGCCCTGCAGGCCCATGATGTATCCGCCCGTTGGGAAATCAGGTCCCTTCACCCATTGCATCAGTTCCTCGCTGGTCAGTTCCGGATTGTCAACGTATGCCACACAGGCATCAATCACTTCGTTCAGATTATGGGTAGGGATATTCGTTGCCATACCAACTGCAATACCTGTAGCACCATTGACAAGCAGATTGGGAATCTTAGTGGGCATTACGGTAGGCTCAACCAGCGTATCATCGAAATTCGTGGTCATATCCACGGTTTCCTTATCCAGATCCTCCATCATGGCCTCGCCCATCAGACTCAGGCGTGCCTCCGTGTAACGCATCGCAGCGGCTCCATCGCCATCCACGCTTCCGAAGTTTCCTTGCCCGTCCACGAGTGTGTACCTCATGTTCCAATCCTGAGCCATACGCACCAGTGCGCCATAAACAGAGCTGTCGCCATGAGGGTGATACTTTCCGAGTACCTCACCCACGATACGTGCACTTTTCTTATAAGGTTTGTTGTGAGTATTTCCCAGGCCCTCCATACCATATAGGATACGGCGATGCACCGGTTTGAATCCGTCTCGCACATCAGGCAAGGCTCGAGCCACAATGACACTCATTGAGTAGTCAATGTAGCTCTTTCTCATTTCCTGCTCGATGTCTACTTTAATAATTCTCTCTTGATCTTCCATTTATTTTTTATTATAGTTATTCGTTCGAAAAATGGGCCAAAGGCCATATTTGGCGCAAATTTAGCCAAATTTCGCGATTTGACCAAATTTTCGGCCCCTTATTTGCTACTCTTTTTAAGTAAAATTAAATGCCCTCAAACGCAAATTAACGCAAATTGCGGATAACAGGGTGCTGCCAACGAAGAAACCTGACTCCGCAGAACGGAAATCCATCCGTTTCACTCCACAAAATCATCCGTTCGCGCTTCCATCTCAGGATGAAATTGCTCCCAAAGCAGGGTTTCGTCTACAAAATATGAGAAAAAAACGGTAAAAAGTTTGTCTTTCAAATAAAAATGCGTAAATTTGCATCGAGATAAGATTAATGTTTTTCATTAGGAAAGTCTGATGGCGTAGTGATACGGCAGAAGATTAGGTTAGATAAAATGAAACATTGCAACTTTTTATTGTTTTCATCATGCAGACCCTCGTGACGAGAATTCTGTATGTAGCTAAGTTTAGTAAGATTTATAGTTAATTTATCATGGCTGCCCGCGAGGGTGGCCATGATAAATTTATGAATGTCTGAAGTCTTCAAAAAACAGGCTTCATGAGGCTCAACGAGGAGCCGTCATGCCGACGAATCAGCACGCTGAAAGAATCCCCTCCGTTACTTGAGACCCACCATCTGCAGGATAATCCTGGCATCATCGTCGTGATCAGCCAAGTCCTCACGCAACTGCTTGACGATTTCCTCGCCATCCTTCTCGTTCTTCACAGCCTTCATGAACCAGGATTTTGCTTTCTCCTTGTCCTCTGTGGTACCCTTGCCCTTCAGGTAACACTTTCCCAAGGCCAGCTGAGCCTCGCCGTTGCCTTGCTTGGCAGCTTTGGTGAAATACTGGAAAGCCTTCACGCGGTCTTCCTCTACGCCTTCACCGTTCTTGTAGGACTTGCCCACTTGATATTGCGCCTTGGCAAAGCCTCGCTCAGCAGACTTGAAGTACCATTCAAAGGCCTTGTCATCGTCTTCCTTCACCCCATTACCCTTGTCATAGCAACGTCCCAAGCGGTACTGAGCCTTCTTGTGTCCCTTTTCAGCAGCAATCTTCAGTTTGGGGAAAGCTTCTGAATATTTCTTCGCGTCATAGAGAGCCTTGCCCTCCTCATAAAGTTTCTCAATGTTTTGTGCGCCAGCTGTCATGCAGAATGTGCACATCAGCAACCATGTCAACAGTTTTCTCATAGTTCTTGTCTTTTCTTGTAATAAAATTAGGTTCAACGATAATTAAAAAACTCAACATACAGCGAGCTACTTGCTCTTCGAGAGCAAAGATACATCATTTTTTCTTTATATCCAAATATTTGAGAAAAGTTTTCTGGAAGAGATAAAAAAGCGAACAGCAAACGAACGACGAGAGAGGTGGCTGGAGGCAACGTGTTGAAACCACAGACACAACACGTTGAAATTGCAGACACAACACGTTGAAATTGCAGACACAACGTGTTCTTCCGAGTAATCTGAGTAATCGGAATACTCAGAGCCCTCAGACAAATCCAATAATATGATGGGTCACTTGCCGGGAAGAGGCTCAACGGTGACCTCGTAGTAACCGCCAGCGAGGTTGGCGGCAGTCGTAAACTGCACCCAAGGCCCAACTACGCTGGTGGACATTCTGTGGACGTGCCCTGCGAAGGAAGCCAAAAGTTTGTGTTTCCTATGTGCCTTCAACACCTCTTTCCACATGGCGAAAGTCTCAGGCTTATGGCCTGCCTCAGGCCAACGCGGACGGCGCTCAACTTCAAAATTGCGGTCTGTCGATGCATTCCAATCAGGATGACCTACGCCATAAGAAGCAGGGAAACCAGGGGCATAAAAGGGAACGTGGCACATGAGAAGCGTCGGCTTCGTGGTCTTCATCTCCTGGCGGAAGATGCTCAACTGCTCAGGCAGAATCTCGTAAACGGCTGTGTCGAGCATGATGAGACGTAGCCCCTTGACATCAACGCTGTAGATGAGAGGGTTGTAACCTCGAAAGAGGGGCTGGAAACGTCGTTGCGCCCACTCAGCACGCAAATCTATCTCTGTGCCTTCCATGCCCTCGTAGTGCCAATCGTGGTTTCCGAATGTATAATAATAAGGTATGCCCAGCGAATCCAACCTGTTGACCACAAACTCAATGGCCGCCTCAGACGGATAGCTGACAATATCACCCATGAGAACAATTGCGTCTGCCCCACTCTGCTTTGCCAAATCGAGGGTGCGGAGAAAGGATTCCTGGCTCGTGGTGGGCTCGCCCGTCTGGAAATGGCGATTGTTGTGGTAAGCGCTGGCCATGCGCTCGCTGTACTTGCGATAAGGGTCCTCGCGGCTGTCGCTCATCCAGAGATGAGTGTCAGAGATGACAAAGAGCTTGACCGTCTGCTGAATGTCCTCTGAGAAGATACGGATGCGAGGTCCCACCTGATTGTAGGTGACTGGAGTGCCTCGAAGCAGACGTTGACTGACCTGAGCGCAAAGAGGAGAAGACACGAGGAAGAGAATCAGAAAAGCGGACGCGAGACTCAAAGAGTCTCTCCAGAATGGATGGCCAAAGCGGACGGAATGGTTTTTCATTGTCGTAGAAAAGTGTTTTTTTGAAATTTCCGTCACAAAGTTAATGACTTTGCCCAAGAAAACACTAACTTTGCAGGAAAATTTGACCAAAAACGATAAAGAAAAGCACTATGGACAGACGGCAATTCATCAACCTGACAGGTACTGGCCTGATGGGATTGGCAATGAGCGGAGCCTGGAATCCCCTGCAGGCAAGGACGAGAACAGACAAGAAATACAGCATCGTGCTCTTGGGCGACACCCATTTCGACACGGAGCCTGCCAGCGTGTACCACTCGAACTACAACGAGAAGGTGGAATGGCTCAATCGAGTACAGCGAGCAGAGTTCGCACGCAACGGCGAAATGTGGCGCGAGCGATGCCCACGATTGATGAAGAGAGCACAACGGCTCATCTCCAGCGACACGAAGATGATCATGCAAATGGGCGACCTGATTCAGGGCGACTGCGGCAGCGGCGAGGTTCACCAGCGGATGCTGAGCGACGTGATGGACAGCTTCAAGACCCAGCTGGGTGGATTGCCTTTCGTGACCGTAGTGGGCAACCACGACATACGAGGCACGGATGCCAAGGAGGTGTATCATCGCTACATGCCTCAACGAATGTCTGAGGAACTGGGACAAAGAATCGAGAAGACGACTTTTGCCTTCCATATCGGCGAGGATGCCTACATCGTGGTGGACTTCAATCATCCAGACGATAGCGAGGTGGAGCGCCTGTTGGCCGACACTCAAGGGGCACGCCACACGTTCATCGTGGTTCATGGCCCCATCTTCCCCTACGACGGCAGCAGTTGCCGATGGTTCTACCACGGAGGAGGAAGCGATGCTGAAACCCAGAAGCGCAGGCACTTCCGCGAACTCTTTGCCAAGCGGAATGCCATCTGCCTGTGCGGCCATACACACAGAACGGAATTCTACGACTGGTACGGCGACGGAGGGCACATCACGCAAATGACGATGAACAGCGTTTGGGCAAACGAGAAGCTGGGCAAGTACGAGATAGAATCCCAGGGAGCTGAACAATATGGCGAGAGGCGCAAAGCGATGAAGAACGACGACGGATCGCCCATCAAGGACGAGACACCCCTTTTCGACGAGTACCGTCAAGGGTTGAAGACCTACTCCTATTCGCCTGCTGCAGGATCATACAAAATGACGGTAAGTAAGAAGAAAATAGAAGTGGATTTCTACGCAGGCGATTCGGAAAACGTCTCTCAGAAATTTGTCCTGAGAGGATAAAAAGAACACCTCTCCAAAAGGAGAGATAAATGCGAATTTGACCATTAAGGAGTACTGTTGGGCAAAATAAATGTTAAACTTCATCTTTTAGTGGCCTCCAAGTATCGCAAACCTTTGTCAATCAAAAAAACAATTGTATCTTTACACACAAGAAACAACACGAGATTTATATATTTTTTATTAACTTTTTAATTAACTCTATGAAGAAAGCTTTACTTTCATTGGCCGTTGGGCTACTCGCTCTGACGGCAAACGCACAGGGTATCACTTCCGTAGGCGCCAACATCCCTGTTGTGCCCTCATGGAAATACAGCCCTGACGAGGAGTGGACGGCTATGTGCTATGCTTATCAAACCGGCACCGCCTACAACTTCAACGGACAAGGTGACAACACCGAAAACGAGAACTACAACGTCATTTGGGGAGTTCCTGAAGCTGACGAGAGTGGCAAGATGTGGTATGAGGTAGGCTACGACACCAGCACTAAGGGCTTCAACGACTGGTCCTATCTGGATGTAGAATGGGCTCAGCAGAAAGCTCCCTTCGGCACAGGCCGCAATTACGACTACACCGCTGGTGGTGGCATGACGGACTTCTATTTCCGCCGCACCTTTACTACTGACCTGATGCTCGCAGGTGACGTTTATCTGGCTTGCGGCCACGACGACGCTCCCGCTGAGTATTACCTGAACGGCGAACTCATCTGGTCGGTAACCGACGGTTGGAACGACAACGAGGTAGTGAAACTGACCGACGAGCAGAAGGACTTGATCCTGCTGAACGGACAAGAAAACCTGTTGGCAGTACACGTTCACCAGAACTGGGGTGGCGCAATGGCCGATGTGGGTCTCTACACGATGCCCGTTGGAGGTCTGGACATGGGTTACATCACTCCCTGGACAGGTAAGGTACTGTTCAACTCTTGGGGTGGCTACAACTTCGACTACACCAACAACCCCAACCCCATGCATGGCTGGGAGAAGCTGCATGAGGCATGCGCTGGCGACAAGTACACCATCCATCTGGAGGGCCAGAGCAGCGAGGAATGGCAAGAGCAAGTTGCCTTCAAGACCCCCATCATTCTGCAGGAAGGCCACAACTATGCTTTCAAGGTTACTTTGACTGGTACGGCTGACTACAACAACGTGCTGATCAAGCTGACTGAAAATGAGAACGACGAAGTGGAAGCCATGCTGGAGACCACCTTCATCGAGGCAAGTGGCGAGAACAACTTCGAGACTGAGTTCCCTGGCGTATACGTACAGGACCTGAGAATCATCTTCGACTTCGGCGGTGGTACAGCAGGCAGCGACGTCAGCATCAGCAACATGTCGCTGGTTGACCAGACAGAAGGCAAGGAAATCTGGATTGGTAGTGCATACTACAACGATTTCTATGTAACTGCTCAGAACGAGGAAGGCGAGGTTCGTCAGATTGCTGACCCCAAAGTGGAAGGCCGCCAAGAGACCCTCTCCTGGACAATGCCCGACTTCGATGACTCAATGTGGGATGAGCAAGCTATGCCTGTAGGTAACATCGGCTATATGGAGGAAATCCAATCCATTTGGTACGGAAACAAGAACAACCCCACCTACGAAGGTGACGGCGATGACGGTTGCAACACCAACTACTGGATCCGCCGTACATGGACCATCGACGAGATCAACCCCAGACTGGCTTACACCCTGAATGTATGCCACGACGACACCTACTGGACCTATGTGAACGGTCATCTGCTGCAGCAAGACTTAGGATGGACAGGTGGAAAGAATCCTGTACAGGTTCACATCCCCACCGCTTACCTGCGCGTAGGTACAAACGTTATTGCAACTTACATCCAGCAGAACTGGGGCGGTCACTTCTATGACTGCGGTATCAACGTAGAGGAAGTTGACTACAACGACTGCAAGAGACAACTTCGCACAGCAATGGATCTGGCTGCAGGTTACGAGAACCTGACCCTGACCCAAGCTATGAAGAACAGAATAGCTGAGATCCTGGCTAATGCTCAGTATCAGTTAGAGAACAACAAGGACGCTGCTGAACTTCAGGAACTGGCCAAGCAGTTGACTGCTGAGATTCCAGGCATCATGGGTAGTGCTGGTGACGTGAAGATGCTGCAATGGAACATCGACGTTATCTCTCAAGACAAGGAGAACGGCTATCTGGCTGAGACGCTGAACCGCGTAAAGAATGATTTCGACCAGGCTACCAACAGAGATCAAATCAACTCAATGCTGAACGATCTGCGTCTGGCTCGCAAACGCAACAACATGGAGCGCCGTACAGAAAACTTCAAGGGTACACAACCCGTGGAGAACGGCATGTACTACATCTACAACGTAGGTGAGAAGGCATTCTTGGTAGGTGCTGAGGCTTGGGGTGCCCACGATGCAGTTGGCTACACCACCAACGAGTTCCAACTGGTTCCCACTCGCTTTGATGGCAGCACCATCGACGGTGGTTTCAAGATTGAAAGCTTCCGTCCCAACGGTGGAATTGGCGAGGCTGACTTCCTGGGATGGAACGGATGGCTGGATTGCCCCACAGACGATGCTTGGGAAATCATTCCAGTAGAAGGTCAGGAGGGTGTTTACAACATTGCCCGTCTGGGTGATACGCATCCTGATGGTGCCAAGAGACTGCTTGGTTTCCGCGAGGGCAATTACAACGCTTGCGATACCGACAGAAGAGGTGAGGATAATCCTTCCAACCAGTGGAGATTCGTGACTCGTGAGGAGCGCAACGCCCTGATTGAAGGTGCGAGTGGTGAGAACCCAGTAGACTTGACCTACGTAATCACGAATCCAGGTTTCGACCAGCGACTGACTCTCGATGCATGGACATGGTCTTCAGTTCCAGCTGAAGGTGTAGGCTTGGGCGTATGGAATCGTGGTGCAGACAACAACGACTTCGCATTCGAGGCTTGGAACACCAATACAGCTGAACTGCAACAAGAGATATACGACGATGTCATTCAGCCAGGTTGGTACACACTTGACGTTCAGGGATACTATCGTGATGGTACCTATGACGACCATGTAGCCATGTGGCTCGCTGGAGAGACTCCACGCAGAGATGCATACCTTTACGTTTATGACGGTGAGGTGAACGTTCCTCTAAGTGACTTCGGTGACGGTATCAACAAGGTTCCTGGCATCGGTCGTCTGGATGGTACCGGTCAGGCTTGGGCAAGCGATAACCTGTTTGACTCAACAAACAGTTACTTTGAGAACGGTCTGTATTGGAACACTATCAAGTTCCAGGTAACTGAGGAAAACAGAGGTTATATCCTGATTGGCGTTAAGAACGATGCCAACAAGTATGGCAACTGGGTAGCAGTTGACAACTTCCGTCTGACCTACTACGGTCAGGATGAACCCACTGGCGGTCGTGGTGTAAACTATGACAAGATCAGACAAGAGATCGAGGATGCAATCGCTCTGGCTGGCACAGCTACATCTCTGAACGAGATCATGGGCAACAAATTGAACACCTTGGTAGCTGAGGCACAAGCTAAGCTGGCAAGCACCAAGGATGCATTCGAGCTGAAGGGTTATGCAAGAGATCTGAAAGAGAATATCACCACCATTCTGGCAAGTGAAGAAGGTCTGGCTCTGTTGAAGAAGACCATCGATATCTGCAAGACTGAAGACAAGGGTTACCTGACTGCTTCTTTGGCTAACGCTGAAAGCAAGTATGACCAAGTAACCAATTCGACAGAGACCTACTCTCTGCTGAATGACCTGCGCCTGGCTCGCAGACGCAACGCTATGGAGCGTCGCACCGAAACCTTCGTAGGCTCTAAGCCTGAGGCTGGTGGCGAATACTTCTTCTACAACGTAGGCGAGAAGGCATTCCTGACTGGTGGTGACCAGTGGGGTGCTTACGACTGTGTTGGCTATACCTCAAACGCCTTCAAACTGGTAGACGAGGATAGCTACGGCAACTTCATCAGAGGCGGTTTCAAGATTGAGACTTTCCGTCCCAATGGCGAAATCGGTGTTGCTGACTTCATTCACTGGTCAGGCTGGTTGGATACTGCATCCGATGAACCATGGGAGTTCGTTCCTGTGGATGGCAAGGAAAACGTTTACAATCTGGCTCAGCTGGGTCGTGAGCGTGAGGATGGCTCTAAGTTCTTGCTTGGTTTCCGCGATGGCAACGACGGCGGTTATCCTTTGACCTATAACGTATGTGCAGTCGATATGACTAATCCAGCAAGCGAATCCAACCAATGGATGCTGATCTCCAAGGAAGAGATGGACGGCTTCATGGCTAATGCCAGCGGTGAGAAACCTGCTGATGCTACTTACCTGATTGTCAATCCAGGCTTCGACCAGCGCTTGACACTGGATGCATGGAACAAGAAGGGAAAATGCAAGTCAGATCCTAACAATGAAAACAACCCAGGCGTTTGGGGACGTGGAGGCAACTACGGCGACTTCGCATTCGAGGCTTGGAACACAACCGGCTTCGACCTCACTCAGACAATCGAAGATGAAGTTCTGAAACCAGGATGGTACACATTCAGCGTACAAGGCTTCTATCGTGAGGGCAGCTGGGCAATTTATGCTCCCAAAGTCCAGAATGGTGAGACTGGTACTTACAATGCTTACATGTATGTAGGTGATGAAATGAGGGCTATTCAACTCGTAGACGAAGGCATCAACAAGGCTCCTGGTTGCGGTGAAGCCGATGCATCAGGAACTCTGTTTGCTCCCAACAACCCATGGCAAGCTTGCAGCGATTACTTCGAGAACGGCCTCTTCTGGAATACCATGAAGTTCCAAATCACCGAGGAGAACCAGGGCAAGGTAACTTTAGGTATCAAGAAGGTAAATGACGCCAACGAGGATTGGGTAGTTGTTGACAACTTCCGTCTGAAGTACTACGGTAAGGACGAGCCCATCGTTGATGGCATCAACGAGATCAATCCTGACATCTTCAACGGCAAAGAGACCATCTACAACCTGATGGGCCAGAAGCTGCAGAAGATTCAGAAGGGTATCAACATTGTTAATGGTCGCAAGGTTCTGGTGAAGTAATTCCCTGAATCATATATTAGAAAAAAAGGAGTACGCGTGCGCGTGCTCCTTTTTTTTGACACTATAATAAATAGAATACAAAAGACATAGGGAAGCTCATCAAAAAGAAGAAAGCAAGTTTCCGAGAACTTGCTTTCGATGTTGCGGGGGCAGGACTCGAACATGCGACCTCCAGGTTATGAGCCTGGCGAGCTACCAACTGCTCCACCCCGCGATATTATTTTTGTGGATGCAAAGGTACGCCGATTTATTGAAATATCCAAATGTTTATCAAAATAATTCTCCTCTATGGGTATCTTTTTGCTCAAGTTTAAGTATTTTGTGCTTTTAATGAGGTAATATTTGCACATAATAGAAAGAATGTGTAATTTTGCATCACCTATGGTAAACAAGACAAGAAACAAACTGCTGGAAGTTGCAAGACATATCTTTGCCAAGAATGGATTGGAGAACACCACGATGAACGACATCGCAGTGGCCTCTGGAAAAGGACGCCGTACGCTCTATACTTATTTCAAAAGCAAGGAAGACATCTACTTCGCTGTCATCGAGGAAGAGTTGGAGCGCTTGTCAGAACAGATGAACGAAGTCTTCAAAAAGAATATGGAACCTGAAGACAAACTGGTAGAACTTATCTACACACACCTGAATCTGATAAAAGAAGCCGTACAGCGTAACGGAAACTTGAGAGCAGAGTTCTTCCGCAACATTTTTCTGGTTTCCAAGGCACGCAAGAATTTCGACAAAAAGGAGAAGGAATTCCTAACCAAAATATTGACTGAAGGAATCAGACTTGGCAAATTCGACATAGACAGCATCCCCCTGACGGCAGATATCATCCACTATTGCACCAAGGGACTGGAGATTCCATACATTTATGGACGTCTGAGTACAGGACTTCCCAGTGGAATGAGTCGAGCCATCGTGCAGAAACTGATACATAAGGCATTAAAGAGGGAGGACTTTAAATTCTGACCTTCCCAAGACTACAATTCAGAACAAATCAAATCAAACATAAATATCAACAAACATTATGGGATTATTAGACGGAAAGACCGCATTAATCACTGGAGCGGCACGCGGAATAGGTAAAGCTATCGCATTAAAATTTGCCTCTGAAGGAGCCAACATTGCTTTCACCGACTTGGTTTTGAATGACGATATGGCTGCAGGCTTAGAGGCCACTCGCAAGGAGGTAGAAGCTGTAGGCGTGAAATGCAGGGCATATGCTGGCAACGCTGCCGACTATACTGAGACAGAAGAAGTGGTAAAGAAAATAAAGGAAGATTTTGGTTCCATCGACATTCTGGTGAACAACGCAGGCATTACCAAAGATGGTCTAATGCTGCGAATGACCGAAGCTCAATGGGATGCAGTAATCAATGTGAATCTGAAGAGTGCCTTTAATTTCATCCACGCATGCATACCTATCATGATGCGCCAACGAAGTGGTAGTATCATAAACATGGCAAGTGTGGTAGGAGTTCACGGAAATGCAGGTCAGGCAAACTATGCCGCTTCTAAAGCTGGCTTGATCGCTTTGGCAAAGAGCATTGGTCAAGAAATGGGTCCCAAGGGCATACGCGCAAATGCAATTGCCCCTGGCTTCATCGACACAGCAATGACAGCTGCCTTATCTGATGAGATTCGCCAGGAATGGATAAAGAAGATTCCTCTGCGTCGAGGAGGACAAGTAGAGGACATCGCCAACACGGCTTTATATCTGGCCAGCGACCTAAGTTCATACGTGAGTGGTCAGGTAATCCAAGTAGATGGGGGCATGAACATGTAATGGAAATACTTTACGAGGACAATCATATAATAATCGTCTCCAAGAGAGTGGGCGAAATCATCCAGGGAGACAAAACCGGCGACACCCCTCTCTCAGAGACGATTAAGCTATACATCAAAGAGAAATATGCTAAGCCTGGAGCCGTATTTCTTGGTGTAGTACATCGATTGGATCGTCCGGTAAGTGGTGTAGCCGTTTTCGCAAAGACCAGTAAGGCCCTTTCTCGTCTGAATGCCATGTTTGCCCAACACGAAAAAGTACAGAAAATATATTGGGCCATTGTTTCCAATCGTCCGCCTCAAGACGAAGGAAGACTCGAGCATTGGCTCACACGTGACGAGAAAAGCAACAAATCGAGAGCCTATGACAGAGAAGTTCCACACTCGAAAAAAGCCATCTTGGATTATCGGCTCATCGGCACTTCTGACCGATACTATCTACTGGAAATCAACCTTCTGACAGGGCGACATCATCAGATACGGTGCCAATTGGCAAAGGTGGGTTGTCCCATTCGCGGAGACCTGAAATATGGGGCATCCAGAAGCAATCCTGATGGAGGCATTTCGCTACATGCGCGAAGACTCGTCCTGGAACATCCTGTAAGTCACCAAATTATCGACGTGACTGCTAACGTCCCTCAGGACAAACTATGGCAGATATTTGGACACAATTAATACGCTTCTTGGAGCCCAAGAGAATACACACAAACATGAAAGCACTCCAATTACTCACTATTCTCATTTGTCTCTTCCCTACCCTAACTCAAGGACGTGTCAAGATGGGGCCTCTGCATAACGACGGCATGGTGCTGCAGCAGAACGCTGACGTAAAGATATGGGGATGGACACAACCTAATCGCAAAGTGAGCGTGAAGGGGTCGTGGAACAAGAAGAGAGTTAACACACGTAGTGACAACAACGGGCGATTCGAGGTGATGCTGAAAACTGGAGCAGGAAGCTTTATTCCCCAAACCCTCGAAATAAATGATGGAGACAAACTGATCATCCACGACGTACTGATAGGTGAAGTTTGGCTCTGTTCAGGACAAAGTAACATGGAAATGCCTCTCCACGGATTCAGCAGTTGCCCTGTCGAGAACTCAGCAGAATACATTGCTGAGGCTGGGAAATACAGTGGGAAACTACATCTTAATTTTGTCTCCTGGTCACCTTCACCTGTACCTGCTGATACCGTAACAGCTATATGGAAAAACTGTACACCTCTGAGTGCACGAGATTTCTGTGCTGTGGGATACTTTTTTGGTATCCGTTTAGTGGAAACGTTGAATGTGCCTGTTGGAATCATCAACAGTTCTTTGGGAGCTACTCGAGTGGAAGGATGGACACCACAAGAAATCGTACAGGAATACCCTGGCGAAGATCTAGAGAATGATGCTGTGAAGAACTGTGATAAAGTGAAACCTGGAAGAAATGTGGACCGCTCTCTCCCCACAGTGTTCTACAACGGAATGATTCATCCTCTAGAAGGATACACGCTGAAAGGCTTCTTGTGGTATCAAGGGGAGGCAAACGTGAACGAGCCTGAAACCTACTGTGAAAGATTCATCAATATGGTGCAGGCTTGGCGTCAGCGCTGGGGAGGAGATCCATTACCTTTCTACTACGTTGAGATCTGTCCCTATGATTACTTCTGGGCCAAAGATAAAAGAACCGCTCCATTGCTGAGAGAAGCACAGCATCAAGCTCAAGAACTGATTTCCAACATGGGCATGGTATGTACTAATGATTTGGTGAAAGACTATGAATATTGGGCCATCCATCCTTGCATGAAGAAGGAAATTGGTGACCGTCTGTGCTACTGGGCATTGGGTGACACATACGAAATTCCAGGAATAGACTACCGCTATCCTGAATACCAAAGCATGGAGATAAAAGACGATCAAGTCATCCTGACATTCAAGAATGCAGAAAGCGGGTTCAATCGCAAGGTTGGTGTTGAGGGATTTGAGGTTGCTGGAACGGATAGTGTGTGGCACAAAGCAAGCACCATCGGAGTGTACGATGAAAACAAAATATCTGTAAAATGTAAAGAAGTGAAGAATCCCTTAGCTGTTCGCTATTGTTTCCAAAGTTGGTCACCTGGGAACCTGAAAGGAAATTCCGGTCTTCCTGTAATTCCTTTTAGGACAGACAATTGGCCAAGGTAATTTGAAGTAACATTCAATCCTTTACAATCACTCTCTTGATATAAACTTCTTTCAAAGGATGCTCCTTTTCATCCGTGCGGATTCTGTCGATGGCATCCACGACACGCATTCCATCCACTACCTCACCAAAGACCGTATACTCGCCATCCAAATGAGGTGAACCTCCTTTCGTGGTATAAGTATGTTTCTGCTGTTCTGTAAAAGGTGCCAGATTCTGAGTCGTGTCCGCATCGTTCATCAATTGGTGCAACTCAGCTAACGAACCTCGATCGAATCTTTTTCCACTAACGATATAAAACTGAGTGCTACTGCTCCTTTTTTCTACATTCACGCTATCTGGTTCACGCGCAGCTGCCAATGCCCCAGCCTTATGATAATGTTGAGGGTATACAATCTCTGCTGGGATAGTATAGTTATATCGACTGGTATCCACCAACAACTTCTCGCCATGAACTTTCAAACTTGGATCACCACTTTGGATGACTCCATCATGCACAATGCGGTGCCATATAATGTTGTCATAAGCTCCTTCTTTTGCCAAGCGGATGAAATTATCACGATGCTGTGGCGTGTCATCATATAGCCGAAGCGTTATCTTCCCCATACTTGTCTCAATAATCACTTTTGTCTTGCCAATCTTAGATTGATCACTACCGCAACTTGCCCAAAGCAACAAAGCGGCAAACAGAACTATAAAAACATGAAATTTGTGCATAATATGAAAATCTTTACGCAAACGTACAAAAAATAATTCACTCAGACAGGAAAAATCAGTATTATTTTGTACATTTGTACAAAGATATAACAGGAATTGGCATAATGAAGAAAACATTGCGATGGATTCTAGGAATCCTGCTGACTCCATTACTGCTTTTTGCAGTATTGAGTGCCTTGTTGTATCTTTCCCCCGTTCAGAATTGGGCAACAAAGAAGATTGCAGAATATGCTTCTGAGAAATATGGCGTGCAGATTACAATCGATCACGTCAGCCTAAGTCCTCTTTTTGACTTAAATGTAAAGAACCTGCATGTCGCCAAGAACCAACAGACCCTGGGGGATGTTGAGGGTGCTGTAGTTGACCTTGACTTCAGCAAAATCCTAAAACAGAAGATTGGTGTGGAAGCTATCAAATTGAGCAATGGGACACTCGACACTCAAGATCTGATAGCACAAGTCCGCCTAAAAGGAAAACTGGAGGAATTCTATCTGTATGCGGATGAAGTGAACCTAAAAAAGCAAACCATCAACATCAACGCGGCAAAATTGAACGGATGCGATCTGGATATTGCGCTGAAAGATACCAGCATCATCGACACTACGGAAAACAAACCCATAAAATGGATGATGGATGTAGGAAAGATGGACATCCAGAAGAGCAGAATCACTCTACACACTTCCAATGACAGTATCCATATACAGTCAGGAATTCAAAAAGCTTCGCTGGCTGACGCAAACATCGATTTCGAGAAAGGTTTCTATAGAGCAAAAAAAATCACGCTGAAGGCAGACTCTCTTCATTACAACAAACCATATGAAGCCGTCGCAGAAGGTGATTGGCTGGATTACAATCACGTATCAGCCAAAGACATAGGTATCAGTATAGACAACACTTGCTATGATCAGCAAACGGGCAACCTGACCTGCAACATCACGCGTTGTCAACTGAAAGAAAAGAGTGGCCTTGAAATCCAGAAACTCCAAACATATCTGCAAGTTAATAATGACAATATCCAATTGACTGGATTAGATTTGGTAACTCCTCACAGTACGGCAAAAGGAAATGCTAATCTGGATTGGTCTTCCCTCACAGCGAAAGAAACATCTGGTTCCAATCTCCAGATTCCAAACTTTAAGAAAAATGGGCAAATGGACATGGACTTGGAGACGAACCTGGGAAAGCGGGACGTCATGGCCATTCTGGGAAGCATACTACCATCAGACATCAAAGCCAATTATCCAGACCAGCCAGTCATGGCTAAGGTCATTGCAAGGGGAAATGTTGACAATATGCAAGTGGACCAAGCCCTTATCAGGATGCCTAATGTAATAGACATAGAGGCTACTGGGAATGTGGAGAACTTAACCAGGATGGAACACATGGGTGCGGACTTGAATTGGGACATTCAAACCCACGATCTAACCTGCGTACGAAAATATGCCAAACTGGATATGAGGTTGCCACCCATGAACATTTCTGGCAATACACGCTTACAAGATGGAAGCAATCTGCGAGCCAATGCTACTTTACAAGAACGTAAGGGAACTGTTCATTTAAATGGTAATTTGAACCTTAAGAGCATGGCATACGATGCAAGAATGAACATAAAAAACCTGCAAATTCATGATTTCTTGCCTAAGGACTCGATATATCGCCTGACGGCCAATGCGGAAATAAAAGGTAAGGGAACAGACATATTCTCCAACAAGACAAAACTCAATGCACATGCCGACATTTCGTCTTTGGAATATGGAAAATGGATTCTGAAGGACATGGATTTCACAGCCACAGTCGACCAAAGAAAAGGTATGTTGGATCTCAACAGCCATAATGAACTCCTCCAGTTCAATGCATGTGCTGAAACTTACATGGACAGGAATACCAATGATGCCACCTTCAGTCTTGATCTGAATCACATCGACCTCTACAAACTCAATTTGGCAAAAGACACCTTAGCCATCAGCATGGTAATGCATATGGATGGCGAAACGGATTTCAATGACAAACATCAACTGAAAGGTGAAATACAGGCTATTGAGTTGATTACCAAGGACAGTATCTTTCATCCTGAAGACATACAACTCGAAGCGGCTTTGGATCCACAAAGCATCTTTGCAACAGCAAGTGCTGGCGACCTAACGATGAAACTCAAGTCTGAGGAAGGATTGGATAGCCTACTGATGAAGACGAAAAACTTTACTCAAGAGCTCCATCGCCAATTCTCAGAATATCACATCAATCAAGACACGCTTACCACCCTTCTTCCTTCCCTGAAGATGCACATACTCTGTGGGACAGACAACCCAGTCAGCAAGATCATCAACAACGCATTGGGATACTCTTACAAAGAGTTCAAGATGGATATGGATAGCAATCCTGAAAAGGGCATCAATGGCGATGGACACATTCAGGCATTCGATACAGGAGCTATTCTGTTGGATACCATCTCGTGGAACATCTTTCAGGATGACACAGGAGTCAGCATGGAAGGCCGCATCAAGAATGGTCCCAAGAACAGAACCGTAGTGTTTGAATCACTGGTGAATGCTGATATCACACCAACAGGAGCCACAGCCAACCTGAACTTCCTCGATGCGAAAGGTAAAAAAGGGATGGATATAGGCCTTAGATTAGACCGTATGGAAGACGGGATGAAAGTTCACTTCACTCCCCTGAACCCCATCATTGCCTATAGAACCTTCACACTCAATGAAGACAATTTCGTAGAAGTTACTCGAGATGGACGTGTCGATGCCCTGATTGACCTGCTGGCCGATGATGGAACTGGCATGAAACTATATTCCACCCCCAACGATGATGCCCTACAGGATATCTCATTGAGCATCAACAATTTCAACTTGGGGGAACTCTCACAAGTTCTCCCCTATTTGCCTGACATACAAGGTCTGCTGCATGGCGATTTGCACTATGTGCAAACAGAAAGCAACCTCTCTGTCTCTGCCGATATGGGAATAAAAGATATGGTCTACGAAGGAACCTCCATGGGCAATATAGGTTTCAATGGAGTCTATCTGCCCAACTCTGACGGAAGCCATTATGTGGATGCCATCATGACACAGGAGGAAAACGAAATCATGGCTGTCTCAGGCCGCTACTTTGAAGAGAAGAATGAGAATCACATCGACGCAAGTGCGATACTGACCCATTTGCCGTTAAAGATGGCCAACGGATACATCCCTGATGATATCGCCGCTTTGGCTGGCTATGTGAATGGTGAAGTTGACATTACAGGAAACACAAGCAATCTGATTCTGAACGGAGCTCTGCGGACAGACTCGATGCATGTCGTATCTGACCTATACAGCATAAATCTTCGCATCCCTGACGACACCATACGTATCGAGAACAGCAAGATATATTTGGATAAGATTGAAGCCTACACCAAAGCCTCAAATCCCATGACATTGAATGGAAACATTGATTGCCAGAATCTGGAACAGATAAAACTGAATCTTACTATCCAAGCCCAGAACTACGAGTTAATCAATGCTCCCAAGAATCGCAACGCGTTAGCTTACGGAAAAGTATTCGTTAACATGAACGGAATGATGCGTGGCACTTTGGATGACTTGCGCATACGGGGAAGGCTGACCGTTTTGGGAAACACTGATGTCACGTATGTCTTGAAAGATAGCCCCATCACAGTAGAAGACCGTTTGGAAGACCTGGTGACTTTCGTGAACTTCAATGATACCACGGAATATATTCCAGCGAAGGCACAGAAAGCACAAAATGTCGATATGTCTGTCATCATCTCAATCGAGCAAGCGGCACAGGTTAATTGCCTCTTGAGCGAAGATGGCCACGATTACGTCAAGCTGGAAGGTGGTGGTGATTTGACAATGACTTACAACACACAGAATGATCTGCGCATGTATGGCCGTTATACCATTATTAGCGGTTCGATGAATTACACGCTGATCTCAGTTGTGAACAAGAATTTCGACATCGAGAACGGCAGCTATGTCGAATTTACGGGTGACATTATGAATCCCACACTCAAGATTTCCGCCAACGAACGGATGAAAGCGACCTACAGCGAAAACAACATCCCACGTTCTGTTACGTTTGACGTTGGATTGAACATAACCCAGACGCTCAAGAACATGGGCTTAGAGTTTACGCTTGATGCGCCAGAGGACATGACCGTACAGAACGAGCTTGCCAGCATGAGTAGTGAGGACAGAGGACGGGTTGCTGTCACTATGATGGCAACCAACATGTACATTACTGACCTCTCCAATACTGCTGGCTTCAACACATCGAATGCCTTGAACAGTTTCCTCCAGAGTGAGATCAACAATCTCGTGGGTATGGCACAAAACACGATTGATGTGAACTTTGGAATCGAGAACAACACATCAGAGACAGGTCGCAATCAGACGGACTATAATTTCAGCTTTGCCAAACGATTCTGGGGCAACAGGATCAATCTTATTGTTGGCGGTAAAGTCAGTACTGGAGCAGATGCAGTGAATACGGGTGAATCCATCATCGATAATGTCTCACTGGAATATCGTCTGGACCAAAGTGCCACGCGCTATGTGAAAGTCTACTACGACCGCAACTACGAATCACTTCTCGAAGGTGAGTTGGCAGAGATGGGAGCTGGTGTGGTGTTCCGCAAGAAGTCAAAACGTTTGAGAGACATCTTCCGATTCCGCAACAAGAAGAAAGAAGCTCAAACCTTTAAGGTACAGGAGAGGAAGCCATGAGAAAAGGATACTTATTTATAGCACTCACGTCGCTTCTGGTCTCTTGCTCGACAACAAGCAACCTTCCTGAAGATGAAATCCTCTACACAGGAATCAAGAAAATCACATACGGAAAAGCGACAGGCAATGAGAAGAACGAGCCTGAAGCAGAAGGAGTCATTACTGCCATCGCAGATGCCTACAATACCGTTGAAGACCTCATTTCTGGCAATCGTTCGACCACGCTTGTAGAGAACAAAGAGTCGAATAAGCAGAAGAATGACTCCATCCGCATTGTAAGGAAAGCTGATAAAGAAGCTTATCAAACCACTCTGACAGAGGTAGATGCAGTCCTTTCTTATGCTCCCAATGGCAGTCTGATGGGAAGCAGCTATGCACGTTGGCCCTTCCACCCCCGTTTGGCAATATATAACCGTTACATCAATTCCACCTCAAGATTTGGAAAATGGATGTTCGACACGTTCTCTTCCACGCCTCGATACGTCAGCAATGCGAATCCTCAAGTGAGAGCCCAAGTCGCCCAAAACACGCTGCACAATTATGGATACCTTCGAGGTACAGCCAGTCACAGCATCGTTCCTGGAAAGAATCCTCACAAGGCCAAAGTGTCCTACAACATTGAGCCAGGAATACTCTTCCATCTTGATTCCATCGCTTATCAGATGTTTTCTGAAAAGACAGATAGCATGATCAGGAAATCGAGCAAGATGACTATGCTCCACAGGGGAGACCCATTCAGTGTGGTAAATCTTAACAAAGAGCGAACCCGCCTAAGCGACCTCTTCCGCAACAATGGTTATTACTATTTCCTGCCTGAATACATAACCTACAGAGCCGACACCATAGCATCTCCAACTCGAGTGCAATTGCAGATTCGGCCATCAAGCGCAATGCCTGATGTGGCAAGCAGACAATTCCATCTGGGAGAAACGCGTATTCGGCTGATGCAATACGAGGATTTTACCATTGTGGATACCATTCGTCATGGAGACATCTCGATGGCTTACGCAGGCAAAAAGGGAACACCTCCCCTGAAGCTGGAAGCAATCCAACGCAACATCTTCTACAAACGTGGTTTCCCCTATCGCATGAGAGGCATGGATTTCATTAAGGAAAGATTGCAGGGAATGGGTGTGTTCTCTCAGCTCAACATGAACTTTATCCCACGAGATACTGTCGCCACGGATGGCAGGAACCCTGGTGACACATTGGATGTGGAAATCCTGGCAATCCTGGACAAACCCTATGATGCTGAGTTTGAAGGAAAGGTCACATCGAAGAGTAATGGCCAAGTGGGACCAGGAGCAAGCTTCTCTGTATCAAAATACAACGCATTCCGTGGCGCTGAGACTGCCAGCCTGAAAATATGGGGTTCTTACGAATGGCAAACAGGAGCGAATCAGGAAGGCAACCGCTCGCTCGTGAACTCTTACGAATATGGGGCTAATGCAGGTCTCACATACCCCCACTTCATGTTCTTCAAGCTGGGACATCACATGGATCAGAGAGCTGCCACCAGTACGACCTTCCAATTGAACTCGCGATGGATGAATCGAGCGAACTATTTTGGCAGGGTATCTGCAGGTGTCAGAGTTCTGTACACCTATCAGCCTCGCAGGAATCGTAAGCACGAAATCACTCCATTCCGTCTGGATTATGACGTTCTGCTCCATTCCACCGCACGATTCGATTCCATTGTCAACAGGAACCAGGCACTCTATGCCAGTATGCGCGACCAGTTCGTTCCAAGCATGGAATACTCCTACCACTGGACCAGTCGACGCCATGCCCAAAGGACTCTCTCGCTAGGTGCCAAGGAAGCAGGCAACATCACTTCTGGCCTGTATTCTATCGCTGGAAAATCGTGGAAAGAGAAGAACAAGAAGCTATTGGGAGTTCCTTTTGCGCACTTCCTGAAAACGACGGCTGAGTATACCCACAAATACAATTTCAATGAGAAATCCTGCATCGCTGCCCGTATTTATGGAGGCATCATCTGGAGTTATGGAAACGCTACTGTGGCGCCCTACAACGACTTGTTTGCCATTGGAGGAGCCAACAGCATCAGAGCCTTCACCATGCGGAGTATTGGCCCAGGTTCCTACCATCCAGCAAACAGTCAGTATTCCTACATTGACCAGATGGGTGACCTGAAGCTCGAAGCCAATGTAGAGTACCGTTTCCCCATCGTCGCCAATCTGTATGGCGCTACTTTCCTGGATGCAGGTAACGTATGGCTGCTCCACAGAGACCCAGAGCGGGCAGGAGGAAATCTCGACCTCAACCGCTTTGCCAAGGATATTGCCCTTGGAACAGGAGTCGGCCTGCGCTATGACCTTGAATTCCTGGTCATCCGCTTCGATTTGGGAATTGGTCTCCATGCTCCCTACGAGACAACCAAGAACAGGTACTACAATATGACACGCTTTGGCAAGTCATTGGGCTATCATTTGGCCATTGGCTATCCTTTCTGAGAAAATAACCAGACATTAGTTTTTATTTCTGCATAAAAATCGTAAATTTGCACATTGATAGAACATATCTGCAACATTATTTATAATTATAAAAAGGAAAAAGAAAGCTATGAAACCTACATTGTTTCTCTTGGCTGCTGGCATGGGTAGCCGTTATGGTGGTTTAAAACAACTCGACACATTGGGTCCTCAGGGACAGAGTATCATGGACTATAGTATTTACGATGCCATTCAGGCTGGCTTTGGCAAAATCGTATGGGTTATCCGTCGCGATTTCGAAGAACAGTTCCGCACTCAGATCCTGAGCAAATACGAAGGTCACATTCCTTGCGAACTGTGTTTCCAGAGTCTGGATGCCCTGCCAGAAGGTTTCTCTGTTCCTGAAGGCCGTACCAAGCCCTGGGGAACCAACCACGCTGTCATGATGGGTAAGGACGTCATCAAGGAGCCATTCGCTGTACTCAACTGCGATGACTTCTATGATCGCGATGCTTTCCAGGTAATGGCCAAGTTCCTCTCCAATCTTCCAGAAGGAAGCAAAGGAAAGTATGCGATGGTTGGCTTCCGCGTCGACAACACACTCTCTGAGAGTGGAACTGTCAGTCGAGGCATCTGCGAGAACGACGAGAAGACCCACCACTTGACCAGCGTTGTGGAGCGCACCAAGATTGAGCGCCACGATGGTGTTGTTCAATATCTCGATGAGAATGACCAGTGGGTAAGCATTCCTGACACGACTCCTGTCAGCATGAACTTCTGGGGCTTCACTCCTGATTACTTTGAATACAGCGAGGCATACTTCCGCAAATTCCTCTCAGACCCCAAGAACATGGCAAATCCTAAGAGCGAGTTCTTCATTCCCCTGATGGTAGACTACCTGATCAAAAAGGGAGAGGCTACTTGCGAGGTTCTTGATACCACAAGCAAGTGGTTTGGTGTCACTTATCCAGAGGATCGCCCAGAAGTGGTTGCCAAATTGGCTAAACTGCACGAGCAGGGCCAATACCCCAATGAAATGTTCTGATGGATTCCATCTTTCCAGCATGATACCCCTGCCTGCGTTTTCGCAGGCAGGGCTTAATCCAATCATCCCCACAAGCTCGCCATCCCATGAAGCCTATCCTTACTCTCCTTGCTTTTTTTCTCATAGACCTCAGCCTCTGGTCATCGCCTGACCAGGCATTGCGTTCTTATATTGATAATGGTGATGCATCTTTCCATTGGACTGTCATCGACAGCACCTATGAGAGTGGCATACACGCCTACCGTCTCCACCTTGTCTCCCAGACGTGGCAGAACAAGCCCTGGAACCACGAACTCGTGATACTGGTTCCTCAAAAGGTAAAGCATCACGAGGCATTGCTCCACCTGACAGGAGGCAGCGAGGACGAGACAACAGGACAGATAAAATACCACGGATGGGACGATGGCACCATACGCACGATGGGGAAAATAGCCCACAACTGCCAAGCAGTCACAGCCATCCTATGGCAAGTACCTCGCCAGCCGCTCTATAGTGGCATGAAAGAAGACGTGCTTGTCTCATACACCTTCCATCAGTATCAGCAGACGAAGGATGAGACCTGGCCTCTCCTCTTCCCTATGGCAAAGAGTGCCTTGCGCGCGATGGATGCCATTACCCAGTTCACGGCCTCGCGCCACACTCGAAAGAGCGTGAACCGCTTTGTTGTCAATGGAGTATCAAAGCGAGGGTGGACAACCTGGATGGCTGCAGCCACTGGGGATAAGCGCATCGTTGCCATAGCTCCTATGGTCATCGACATCCTGAACATGCCTGTCAACGTTGCCTACCAGAAACACATGTACGGCCAATACAGCTATGAGATACAGGACTACGTCAATCTTGGGCTCACTGAAACCGCCACGAATCCTGAAGGGAAAGCCCTTGTGGAAATGGTGGACCCCTACTCCTATCGCCAACGCTTCACCATGCCTAAAATCGTTTTTATGGGAAGCAACGACCCTTACTGGACAGCAGATGCTGTGAAAAACTATATCGACGATATCCCTGGGCATACCCTCCTGAATTACACACCCAATGCTGGACACGACCTGCGAGGTGGGAAAGAGGCCAGCAACACGTTGGAAGCCTTCTTCCATCAGACCATCCACAAGCAGCGCTATCCCTCCTGCCAACACTCTGCTTCCCTTCAGGGGAACGAGGCGCAGGTGAACTTGCAGACCAGACGCGGACAGCTTGTCAAGGTTGAGATATGGGAAGCAGAGTCCGCCACAAAGGATTTCCGCAAGGCAGAATTCCACGCAAAGGAGTTTCCCCTGCCAACGAGGAAGGACTTCTCTGTTCCTGTCTCCTTGCCAGCGACAGGATTCAAGGCTTTCTTCGTACGCCTGTACTACAAGCATCCTACTGAGCAAGAGCCTTATACCATCTCTACGCGAATGTATACCGCCAGCGACACAGAACTCTATAATGAAGCATATAAAACTGACTGAAGTGAAATCGAGAAAACCATTATTACCCTTCATCCTTTCGTCTTTCCTGTTCGTATCATTCGAAGCGTTCCCATCGGACTCCAGTTCCCAGCCGAATCATCGACTGTGGTATGATGCCCCTGCCCATCATTGGCTGGAAGCTCTGCCTGTGGGCAACTCGACCCTAGGAGCGATGGTCTATGGCGGCACAGATGTCGAGGAGATACAGCTGAACGAGGAAACCTTCTGGAGCGGTTCGCCTCACGACAACAACAGCCAGACGGCACGTGAGCACCTCCAGGAGATACGCTCTCTCATCTTCGAAGGTAAAGAGGAGGAGGCACACAAGATTCTCGACAAGCACTTCTTCCCTGGCCCCCACGGCATGAGATTCCTTCCTTTGGGGAGTGTGAGACTTTCTTTGGGGCACAAGGATGCTGCGCAATACTATCGCGAGCTGAACCTCGATGATGCCACCACGACAACCCGTTACCAACATCATGGCATCAACTATGAGCGTACTGTGTTTGCCTCTTTGGCAGACAACATGATTGTCGTGCATCTGAAAGCCAGCAAGAAAGGCGCGCTGTCGTTTGGCATCAGTTTCGACAGCCAATTGCCATCCCAGGTGACTCCTGTGAGTGTGTATGGAGGCAATAGACAGATTCATCTGCTTTCAGCCAAAGTCAAAGGAGTGGAGCAGGAAGGCATCCAGGCAGGACTGGAGGCTGAATGCAAGGTCCTCGCCCATGCGGATGGAGAAATAACGTGGGAACCAGAGTCCCTGAAAGTGAGCAACGCCACCACAGCCACCCTCTGCATCGTGGCAGCCACCAATTTCGTGAACTTCCACGACGTTAGCGGCAACCCTGTAAAGAAGAACAACCAGACGCTGGCAAGCCCCTTCTCCTACAAGGATTTGCTGAAGCGCCACGTCAGGAAATACCAGGAGCAGTACAGCCGCGTAAGCCTTTCATTGCCCACGACAGAGAACTCCTCGCTGCCCACAAACAAGCGCCTGGCTGCCTTCGCTGGCGACACGCGCGACCTCGACATGGTGGCTCTCATGATGCAGTATGGCCGCTATCTGCTCATCAGTTCCTCCCAGCCTGGCGGACAGCCCGCCAATCTTCAGGGCATGTGGAACGACAAGCTGAACGCCCCCTGGGATTCCAAATACACCATCAACATCAATGCTGAGATGAATTACTGGCCATCGCTGGTGGGCAATCTTGTGGAGACACAGCAGCCCCTGCTCTCCATGATTCGCGACCTCAGCGAGACAGGAGCGGAAACCGCCAGTGTGATGTATGGCTGCCGCGGATGGGTGGCCCACCACAACACAGACCTGTGGCGCATTGCTGGACCTGTCGATGGAACGTCCTGGGGAATGTTCCCAACGGGAGGTGCCTGGCTGACGACCCACATCTGGCAGCAATATCTCTTCACAGGCGACCAAAAGCTGCTGAGCGAATACTATCCTGTGATGAAAGGGGCTGCAGACTTCCTGGTCGATTACATGCGCATCCATCCCAAGTATGGTTGGATGGTAACGGTCCCCACCGTCTCTCCTGAGCATGGTCCCATAGGCAAGCACACGACTGTCACAGCAGGTTCCACCATGGACAACCAGATTGTTTTCGATGTCCTCAGCAGCGTCATCCAGGCGGCAAAGATACTGGGCAAGGACGAATCCTCCCTCACTGCCTACCGCACAGCACTCGACAAGCTTCCTCCCATGCAGATTGGACGCTACGGCCAGTTGCAGGAATGGTTGTGGGACGGCGATGATCCACGCGATGAGCACCGCCATATCTCCCATCTCTATGGCCTCTACCCCTCCAACCAGATTTCGCCCTTCAGCCATCCTGACCTCTTCAGCGCTGCTGCCACCACGCTGAAGCAGCGTGGCGATATGGCCACAGGTTGGAGCCTGGGATGGAAGACCAATTTCTGGGCACGCATGCTCGATGGCAACCATGCTTTCCAGATTATCCAGAACATGCTGCACCTGCTGCCTGACGATGGCAAGGCGCGTGAGTATCCTGCTGGGCGCACCTACCCCAACCTCTTCGATGCCCATCCTCCCTTCCAGATTGATGGCAACTTTGGCGTGTCGGCTGGCATCTGCGAGATGCTGCTCCAGAGTCACGATGGTGCCGTCCATCTGCTGCCCGCCCTGCCTGATGCATGGAAACAGGGCAAGGTGGAAGGCCTGCGTGCACGTGGCGGATTCGTCGTGGGCATGTCTTGGTCTGAAGGCAAACTGCAACGTGCCTCCATCCTTTCCACCATAGGAGGTACCCTGCGCCTGCGCTCCTCTGTTCCCCTGCGTGGGAAAGGGATGAAGCCTGCCCAAGGTCCATGCCCCAACAGCCTGATGGCACCAGCAGCCATTCGCGAGCCCCTGAAATCGCCTGAGCTGAACGGCTTTGCCCTTCTTCCCCAGCCACAGGTCTACGAGTACGACCTCGAGACGCTGCCTGGCAAGACATATACAATCAGCCAACAATAAAAAAAACACATACGCAACATGAAACCAAGAAACAAATTCCTGACTCTCCTCCTTTGTCTGCTGATGCCTGGCGCAGCCCTGTGCCAGAATCCCTTCGTGCAGACGTGGTTCACCAGCGACCCTGCTCCTATGGTGCACAACAACAGAATGTATGTCTACACGGGCCACGACGAGGACAGGGCAGACTTCTTCTGGATGCAGGAGTGGCGCGTCTATTCCACAGACGATATGGTGAACTGGACGGACCACGGCTCTCCCCTTGCCCTTGAGTCATTCTCCTGGGCGGACGACCGTGCCTGGGCATCCCAGTGCATCGAGCGCAACGGCAAGTTCTACTGGTACATTTGCGCTCATTCCAAAATCTCCAACGGCATGGCGATTGGTGTGGCTGTCAGCGACTCGCCCACAGGTCCCTTCCGCGATGCCATCGGAAAGCCCCTCTTCGAGAACGGCTCGTGGGACCACATCGACCCCACCGTCCTCATCGACGACGACCAGCAGGCATGGCTCATGTGGGGCAACCCTCGCGTCTACTACCTCAAGCTGAAGCCTGATATGGTCTCCTACGAAGGCGAGGTAGGCAAGCTCTCGATGACGGAGCAGGGCTTTGGCGCTCCACCCATGAACGAGCGCGAGAAGGACAAGAAATACAAGGACAGCTACGTGGAAGGTCCCTGGCTGAGAAAGGTGGACAGCGCCAGGTTCAAGGTCGAGGACACCAAGCGCTACCAGTTGCTCTATGCCGCTGGCGGAGTGCCTGAGCACATCAGCTACAGCACAGCTCCCTCGCCCACAGGCCCCTGGACCTATGCAGGAGAAATCATGCCCCTCTGCGACACAGGCTCGTTCACCAACCATTGTGGCGTGGCGGACTATAAGGGACACTCCTACTTCTTCTATCACACAGGCAAACTCCCTGGCGGTGGCGGATTCGGACGAAGCGTGGCTGTGGAAGAGTTCCAGTACAACGACGATGGCAGTTTCCCCACCATCATGCCCACCAGCGAAGGAGTGCGCCCCCTGGAGCCCTTCTCTCCCTTCCGCCGCGTGGAGGCAGAGACCATGGCATTCTCCCGTGGAGTGAAGTCTGAGCAGAACGACGAGGTGGGCGTCTACATCGCTGACATCCACAACGGAGACTACATCAAGCTGCAGAACGTCGACTTCGCAAGAAAGACTCCACGCACCTTCACGGCTCGAGTGGCAAGCGGACTGCGAGGCGGACAGATAGAGATTCGGGTGGACAGCATCCACGGCGAGCTGCTTGGCCGCCTTCAGGTGCCAGCCACAGGCGGATGGGAGAAGTGGCAGACCATCACCACAGACCTCCTGCCGCCCACCCATTCCTCCATCACCCTCCAGCAGCCATCAGCCTTCACAGGAACCCACGACCTCTACCTCGTCTTCACAGGCCGCAAGGGACCCAAACTCTTCAACTTCGACTGGTGGGAGATGAAGGGGATGGAGCAGTTGAGCATGCCCCTCTTCCAGACGAAATACACAGCCGACCCCTCCCCATTGGTCGTTGGCGACACCCTGTATCTATACACCTCCCACGATGCCTCGCCTGAGGACATCCCAGACCCCAACGAGAAGAACTCCGCAGGATTCTTCATGTACGACTGGCTGCTGTGGTCCACCACGGATATGGTGAACTGGACAGAGCATGGAGCAGTCGCCTCGCTGAAGGACTTCCCCTGGCGCAGCCGCGACAATGGAGCATGGGCCATACAGACGGTGGAGCGCAATGGGAAATACTACCTCTACGCCCCACTCCATGGACACGGCATAGGCGTGCTCGTCAGCGATTCGCCCTACGGCCCCTTCCGCGACCCCTTGGGGGAACCGCTCATCTGGCAGAAAGAGCATTGGGACGACATCGACCCCACCGTCTTCGTCGACGACAACGGACAGGCTTACATCTACTGGGGGAATCCCAACACATACTATGCCCTGCTCAACGACGACATGATTTCCCTGAAGAGCGGAATCACGAAACTCGACTACCGCATCGACCACTATCAGGAAGGCCCCTGGTTCTACAAGCGCAAGGGCAAGTACTATCTCGCCTTTGCCAGCACCTGCTGCCCAGAAGGTCTGGGCTATGCCATGAGCGACAGCCCCACAGGTCCCTGGAAATCCATGGGCTACATCATGAGGCCCACCCATCGCGACAGAGGCAACCATCCAGGCATCTGCGACTTCCAGGGCAAGACCTATGTCTTCGGCCAGGACTACGACCTCATGCATCTCGACATGCTCGAGCACCACGAGCGCCGCAGCGTCTCAGCAGCCACGATGACCTACAACCCTGACGGCACCATCCAGGAAGTCCCCTATTGGCTCGACCTGCAGCCTCTCCAGCAAATCCGCAGCCTCAATCCCTATCAGCGCACAGAAGCAGAGACAATGGCATGGGGCTATGGACTGAAGACGGCAAAGATGGGCATCCCCAACACAGGCGAGGTAAAGGAAATGCCAGCATCGACAGGGCGCCGCAACATGTACGTCTATGACCTCGACGATGGCGAGTACATCCGTCTGCGGGGAGTGGATTTCGCTGAGGGAGCCCGTCAGTTCACCATCTCAGCCGCCGCCACAGGCAAAGCCGCCATCACCCTGCGGCTCGACAGTGCCGATGGCCCAGCAATCGCCACCCTTGCCATAACCCCCACAGGCTCCGCAGAGAAATACCGCCAGTTCAAGACAAAGGTAAAAGACGCTCAAGGCCTCCACGACCTCTACCTCTGTTTCTCCTCTCCCCAAGGCGACATCCATCTCGATTATTGGCAATTCAGGAAATAAAACCATTTAAAAAGGTAAAAAATTAAAAAGGTAAAAAGGTAAAAAAGGTTAGAGGTTAGCGGTTAGCGAGTTTTCCGATTACTCTGAGTTTTCCGATTACTCCGAGTCTTTCCGATTACTCCGATTATTCCGATTACTCCGATTACTCCGATTCCCCTCCCCTTAAGGGGCGACTGGGGTCTTTAGAGCAGCCACTAAATGTGGCTGTGGCCCCACAAAGGGGAGCGAATCCCCATTCGCGACGGAGGAGGCTTAGAGAAGGGCTTCTTCTCTTAAGGTTCCTCCGGCTGCAGAGTCTCCTGACGCTTCGCTTCAGCTACCGCATCCTCCTGAGCCTTGCGGCTGGGGACAAGGTTGAAGACAGCATCGTCGCGAAGATTCTGGAACATCTTGCCGCGATCCCAGTTCACGTTCACCTTCTTGATGTTCTCAGCGGTGAACAGGGCAGCGGTGTTGGCGCCCTTGGTGCTCAGCGACACTCCGAAACTTCCCAGCTCGCCCAACTGGATCTTCTTTCCCTCGAGCAGCAGCTCGCGCATGCAGTCCACCATCTTGATCAGGACACCCTGAATCACGTCGCGGCTGTAGAGCGTTCCATGTTCAGCGATGTGCTTGGCGAAGTCATTGATTGTCAAATTTTCGGAAATCTGAGCCACCCCATAAGCCTTGGTCTCAGTGATGTCCTCCGTCTTGGTGCCAGGCTTCGTACCACGAATCACAATACTATAGTTAATCATACCTCTTAATTGTTTTAATGTCAGTTAGTTACAAATCGTTTTCTCTCTCATTCGCCCTGCGCGCCTGGGCGAAGTGTCGGATCGTGGATTTCAACGTGTCGACTCCGGACTTTCAACGTGTTGTCTTCCTCTTTCTAACACGTTGCAAAGTTACGAAGAACTGGTGGATGGCTGACCACCTTTGACCATCTTTGACCACCTTTGGCTAATATTGACAAATATTGACCACCTTTGGCGTGATTTCGTCAAGATTTTTCTTGCATATTTCGTGGATTTTTTATACCTTTGTAGAGTAAATGAATAAGGAGGAACAGAGCGATGAAAAGTTATCTGAAGAGCGAGTTGGCACGAGCCGCAGGGGTGAGCTACAGCACGTTCAAGCGTTGGCTGAGGCAGCAGAGTGAGATATTGAGTCAGTGGGGCATCACACCCCAGCAGCAACTATTGCCACCAGTGGCAGTGAGATGGATCTGCTGCCAGTATGGGATAGATGAGGGAGAGTTGTAGGGTGTGTTGTCAACTAAATCAGGAAAAGTTGCAAAAGTTGCAGTTGCAAAAGTTGCATTTTGATTTTCGTTTTTCGTTTTCATTTATAGTGGGGTGAATTTTTATATTATTATATTATATAATTAATTATATAATATAATAATATAAAGGTAAATTTCTCTTGTTTGCCACTTTTCATTTTGCAAATGCAACTTGCAACTTTTGCAACAATTTTTTGTGCGCAAGGGATTTGGCCCCATAAAAATCAAAGGAGAATCAGGTTATTGCAAATAGTGAGAGACTGTCTCCACCCACAGTCCACGACGTAACGGCGTAACGCCGTAACATTTGGATTTTTGATTTTCGTACCGTAAAGAGTGGGCTGAAATTTTATATTATATATTATATAATAATATATTATTATATAATATATAATATAAAGGTAAATATCCTTCTTTTTCCCCTTCCAATGAAATTTTGAAATGATACGGCGTTACGGCGTTACGGCGTGAATATAGTTTTTTCCTTACCCCTGTTTTATGGTTGAATCCCCTTTTGGATGGAATCTCCTTTGAAAACAATCAGCAGAAAAGAGAAGGTGTTCTGATTTTTTCTACACATCCCGTTGCCACCAGTGTCCTGCATAAGCATCCAGGAATTCTGCCTCTGAATACCATCCATGGTCCTTCCAATCTGTTGAATCTCCAAACGCATCCCTCAATGAGTCATAAATCAGCCAATGAGTGGAACGGAGAAAACCGCCCAAATAGTGAGTATACTCATGTTCGTTGTCAGGGTCATTCTTCAATGTTTGGAGCATCTGCTCCGTCGTAATCCATTTCTTTTCTTCCATAACTTTTTTTGGCAAAGGTCGGAGATCTGCATAAAAACAGCAAATTAATTAGATCATGTTAGATCAAATTAGGATAGTTTAGATCGGAGTTTCATGTATCCTTTCATATCATATCGTCCTAAATCAACAGTTTTTTTGTAGATTAGTAATTTTTTTCAAAAAAACAAGTAACTTTGTGCTCAATAAGAATCTAAAGCCACGGCAAAGAATGATGGAAATTTGGAATAACTTTTGCAACGATGTAGCATCTTGTAGAAGGAAAAAACAAAAAGAAAAAGAATTTGAGAAAGGTCCGATAAAAGATTTTCTCACATCGTTGGGCTGGACGAAGTATGGGAACAGTCGTTTAGCAGAACAGTTCCCCATCGTGTTTGCCACAGCCACCCACTATGCAGACTTTGCATTATTCTTGTCTGACACAAATAGGCCTGAGATGATTATAGAACTAAAAAGGCCTATCAACAAGAAACGGGACAAAGACACTAACCAACTTGAAGACTATATGACCAAAATGGAGTGTAGTTATGGATTGCTGGTTGGCGAAAAATTGGAACTCTATTTTATTGACTATACGAAATCTAAACGTGTCCCTGTTCTTATTCTTTCTATTGAGTTCATAGTTGACAACAAAGATGCCAAGATCCTTATGGACTTGATGAGAAAAGACAGCTATGATTCAGACAAAATGAGGATTTTTTGTCAAGAACAAATTCAATTAAACAGCGTTGCCAATTATTGGAAGTCAGAAGAAGGGAAAAACGAATTGTATTCGTACATGCTGTCGAAAAGTTCTTTGTCCTCTTCGATGAAAGACCGGTTATGTTCTATATTATCATTAGATGTCAAGACAAGACAATCCTACATTTCAGATCCCAAGCAAGAAAAGGATGTAGATGAAATCCCTGTGATTGAAAAAGGAAAGAACAGTACGCAGGAGTCATCAGAATACAGGATGTTCAAGGTCTGCATAAAGTACGTAGATGCGACAATCAATTACTATCCTTCTGAAAACCGCTATGTTGTTATGGCTGGGAGCAAAGTCAGGAAAGAACCAACGGACAGTTTTGACAACAAAACAGCCATATCAAAACGTGCTGAGGTTTTCGCAGACAAGACATGGAGTATTCCTCAGGGTGAGAGTATGTTATTGCTCAAAGATGTGGAGTTTGTTATAGACGCCCCAAACATTCCAGTTCAGTTTTGTACAGGAAGGTCGACAAATGCTACGACTGCGTTAAAAGATGCAGAAGGAAGGACGTATGCAGAAATCTTTCCCAAAGAACACAAGGATGATGATGAATCACAGGCTCAAGATGAACATGAAATCCCATCCGCTATTTCCAATTTCTTAGAGCGATGTGCCTCAAAACTCAAGCAGGTTGTAGGATTACCACTTATTAAAAAAGGAAGAAGTGTATATATAACTTCAGACGGAAAAAACGGCTATGTCATCAAGACCTCTAAAATGTATTCTCAAGGGAAACGAGAGAAATACTGGTATGCATATCGAAGAAACAAGGACATTATGGAATGCCAGCAACAGTTCGTTGTGTATGGCTGCAAAGACGAAAACACCATTGTTGTATTGCCCATTTCACAGATTGAAGACCAACTGGAAGGCATGAACAACACCAAAGATGCAAATGGCAATCCTCTCTACTGGCATATTGTGTTCCTGAAAGATAAAGATGGCAGAGTATTCTGGCTCATTTCCAAGCCTAAAGTACACGAAATAGAAATTACAAACAGATTGTTGAAATAAATTGTACTTTTTGCCTTCATTACTTGTCGCCATAATGCCCATAAGCAGAGATAACCAACACCACCACTTCTTCATCAAAAATGCGATAGACCAGACGATGTTTTTTGGTGATCTGACGGCTCCAGCGGCCTTCAGGTTGCCCTTTTAGCGGCTCCGGATGGCCAGTGCCTGTCTTGGGATGTTCTGCCAACTCTTGGATAAAACGGCTCACCTTGGCAAAAGCCTTCGGCTCGTTTCGCTGCAAACGAAGGAGGTCATTCTTGGCGTCTTCTGTATAACGAATGGTATACATCTTAGCCTATGCGCTTTAAGAAAGACTCCAAACTCTCTCCAGGCAGCATCTCATAGTATTTGCCTTGACGATATTCATCCTCGCCCTTGTCGAGCTTGGCCAAGAACTCCTCACGAGTCATTTCCGTGGGGTCAGCTTCTTTTTCTTCCACCAGCTTGCGCAGGTATTTGGCTACTCGCTTCAGCATATTCTCATCTTCTGCCAACGTGCCCAGGTTACGCAGTATTTCTGCATTAAGTTGCATTGCTGTCATTGCTAATATCCTTTTGTTCTGTGTGCAAAGATAATGATAAATACTGATATCTCAAAAAAAATCGAATTAATTAGAGTTTTTGCGTTGGCTCAACTTTATTGTAGTTGGGTAGTTCTCCGCTTATTCTCCCTTCATCTTCTGCCAATATCCCAAACAGACTTCTCGCCATTCCTGGGCATTCCTGTACTGCAGCTCCAAGAGGTGGTCTACTTCCTGCCAACGCTGGGAATCCACCAGGCTCTCAAACTGTTGCCATACGGAGCGATAACCTTTCACTTGGCTCACTCCACGATCGTAGTGCGCCACAAGATTCTCCCAAAGGGTCTTGCCATTGCGCATGGGATGGTCCCAGTCGACATGATGGAACCACAGCAGGTATTCCTTTGGGCATTTCCTTAGGCTGTCGTATCGCTTCCTGTAAGGGCGGCGGTACTGGGCGACGGCGTCTGTGCCTTTTGCTGAACGCTCGAAGCCTATCCCCTGGGCATCGGCTTTGTGGTAATAGACGGGGCACCACTCTATGGGATAGTCAGCCCTGAAACCGTCTGGCTCTGGGCCGTAGTGGTGGTCGAACTTGAAGATATGATGCAGCCCCAGGGGCATCATGTAGTCCACGCAGTCCTCGCGGCTTCCCTCCATCAGTTGGGAGAGGGAGGCAACGAAATGCTCCTCGCGGCTGAAGGTCTGCATGAGCCATTCCTGAGAGATGCAGGCTGAAGACAAGGAGGGGTCCCACGACAGGCGGCCAAAGGCGTACCAGTTGGCTTGGGAGAAGGGATGGCCGCAATAATTGGGGTCGTCTCCAATGTTTGCCACGCCTGCGACGCCTACCAGCCGATGGGGGCTGACAAAGCGGAAGAACTCTTTCCACATGGGAGCCAGATAGACGAGGTGCTTGCTCTGGCCCAGATACTCCTGCGTAATCTGGAACTCCACCATCTGAGGCGTCTGCCTGATGTTGTCGAAGATGGGGGCATAGGGCTCACGCGGCTGGAAGTCGAGAGGGCCGTTCTTGGACTGGAGGATGACGTTCCTGCGGAATTGTCCGTCCATGGGGAGAAACTCGCTCACAGCCTGTTTGACGCGGTCCTCGCCCTTATGGTTGGCTCCATAGACGAAGGAGCGCCACATCACGATACCTCCATAGGGCTCCAGGGCTGCCGCCAGCATATTGGCTCCATCGGCATGCGTCCGCCCATAGTCGCCAGGGCCTGGCTGTCCCTCTGAGTTGGCTTTCACGAGGAATCCTCCAAAGTCTGGTATCCTGGCGTAAATCTCGCTGACCTTGCTACTCCACCATTGCTGCACCCTCGAGTCAAGCGGGTCTGCCGTGTCCGTTTCCCCCAACGCCATGGGCGAGGCGAAGTTGATGGAGAGAAAGGTCCTGATGCCATAAGGCCGCATGGCTGCTGCCAGCACCGCCACCTTGTCGAGGTAGGCTGGAGAGAGGATTTTGGGGGAGGCGTTGACATTGTTGAGCACGCTGCCATTGATGCCCAGCGAGGCATTGGCGCGACAGTACTGCACGACACGCTGCTCTACCCCACGGCTCATCTTCCTGGCCTGACCGTCGATTTCCTCCCATTTCCACAGGCTCTTGCCTGCATATCCGCGCTCCACGCTGCCATCGAGATTGTCCCAATGGTTGAGCAGGCGCAGACTGAATCGAGGCGCACTCCTGAGGTTCCTGATGCCTGAGGTCTGCTGCTGGCGCAGCAAAGCGTATGCGCCGTAAAGCAGGCCTATATCCTGGGAGGCACGTATCTCTGCCCCATCGCCCTTTGCCTGGATGCGGAATCCCTCGCTGGGCAATCCCTTGTCGATGACCAGCTTCACGCTCGAGAGGGTGCCATAGTGCTCCAGCTCGCTTCTGGCTATGGCAATCGTGGGCGAATGGGTGTCGCTGCTGACCTGGGTTTTGTCGAGGGACGTATAGCGCAGCCAAAGGCTGCTGCCATCCTCTGCACAGGCGATTCCAAGGCAGAGGAAGGAAAACGTGAGCGAAAAGAGGATTTTGTATATTCTGTCCATAAAAGCATCCTGATATTTGCCACAAAAATAAACTAAAATTGCCATCAGACCAAATGATAGGGATAGAGAATGGGCAAAAAGGAACCTGATGAGGAAAATTAAGGGGGCAGACCTTCAATTTGTAGAAATAATACATTATTTTTGCAGTATGAAAACCGCAAAATGAGACGCTATCTATCTTTGTTCCTTGCCCTCGCCTGCATCTGCTGCATGGACGCTTCCGCACAAGCCATCGACGCCTGGACGGGAACGTGGGCGGCAGCAGCTGAGTATACAGGCCAGAACGACATGCCTCAGACCACGAGCCTGGCAAACACCTCTCTGCGCCAGGTGGTGCGCGTCAGTATAGGAGGAAAGAGTCTGCGCCTGCAGCTCTCGAACGAGAACAGCGCTGAGGCAGTGGAGATCAAGGCTGTCTATATCGCTGAGGCTAAGGACTCGTGCGACATCGACAGGAAGACGGTGGCTTACCTGGAATTCTCAGGGAAACGGCAGGTGACCATAGAGCCAGGCAAGGCTGCATGGAGCGATGCCCTAAGATACGACCTCCAGCCCCTGCAAAGGCTGTCTGTCACCATCTGCTATGGCGAACAGGTGCCCACCAACGCCACGTCGCATCGAGGAAGCCGCACCACCTCGTTCATCAGCAAAGGGGAGGCGAATCCCAAGAAAGCGTTCCTGAGCGTCGAGCGGCTCGACCACTGGTACAACATCAGCAAAATCGAAGTGCCTGCCGAGGGAAGGAAAGCCATCGCCGTCCTGGGCAACAGCATCACTGACGGACGAGGCAGCACCACCAACAGCCAGAACCGATGGCCTGACATCATGGCGGAAGCCCTGAGCCAACGCGAGTATGGCGTTCTCAATCTGGGCATAGGGGGCAATTGCGTAATCAGCGGAGGACTCTCGCAACCTGCCCTGCAGCGCTTCGACCGCGACATCCTGGGGCAGAGTGGCGTGGAGACCCTGATTATCTTCCAAGGCACGAATGACATTGGCGAGTCGAGCCACGCAGAAAAGACTGCCAGACAACTCATCGAGGCCTACAAGACGATGGCTGACAAAGCACGCAAGGCGGGCATCAGACAGGTGGTGGGAGCCACCATCACCCCATTCAAGGGAAGTGGCTGGTACTCGCCTTTCCACGAGGCTGCACGCCAGGTGGTGAACCAATGGATAAGGGAGACCAAGGTGTTTGATGCCGTCATCGATTTCGACCAGCTGGTGCGCAATCCAGATGACCACAAACGCCTGCAGGAAGAGCTTTCCGACGATTGGCTGCACCTGAATCCACAAGGCTATCGCGCCATGGGGCAATATGCTGCCCAGATTATCTCGAACATCAACAAATAAAACTATATGGCAAATCTATCATCACAGGAAGCGAAGGGCTTCTACAAGTTGAATTGGTTACAGCGCATCGGCTTTGGTGCAGGTGACTTAGCGCAGAATCTGATTTACCAGACCATCTGCATGTATCTGTTGTTCTTCTACACAGATGTGTATGTCTTGGGGGGAGACGCTGCCAAATCGGCTGGCTTGGCTGGCACGATGTTCCTGGTGGTGCGACTGGTCGACGTGTTGTGGGATCCGCTTGTGGGCACCTTCGTGGACAAGCACAATCCGCGCTGGGGCAAATACCGCTCGTATCTGGTGATGGGAGGCATCCCCCTGACCATCCTGGCCATCCTCTGTTTCTGGGACGGATTCAAGCCCTCTATCCTCTATGCCTACATTACCTACGTGGGCATGTCGATGCTTTACACCTTAATCAATGTGCCGTATGGAGCCCTGAACTCTTCGCTCACACGCGATACAGATGAGATCACCATCCTGACCTCTGTACGCATGTTCATGGCCAACGTAGGCGGCTTGTGTGTCTCCGCTGGTGTGCCTATCCTGGTGGCTGTGCTGGCTGGCGCAGAACTGCCTCTCCAGATGGCTCTCTTCATGGGACTGGGCTCTCTGCCTTCGTTCATCTTCATGCCGCTGGTGCCTGCCATCAAGAAAAAGGTGGGCAAGAAGAACATGTTCTACATCTTCCTCTCGATAGCCATTCTGGGCATGGCACTCCTGTACGTCATCAGCCGGCTGGGCACCATCCAGGAGAACATCGTATGGGTCTATATCGCCCAGTTCATCAAATCGACAGGTGTCATTGTGGCAACAGGTTACATGTGGGCTCTCATCCCTGAGGTCATCTCCTACGGCGAGTTCACGACAGGGCGCCGCATCTCTGGCATCGTGAATGCCCTGACAGGCATTTTCTTCAAGGCTGGCATGGCGCTGGGAGGCATGGTGCCTGGTTTCGTGCTCTGGCTGGTCAACTACCATCCTGTGGCCGCTGAGTCCAGCAATCTGCCCAACGACTCCCATGCCTGGTTCCTGACCATCCTGGCCTATTCGCTGGTGGGACTGGTGCTGCTCATCTTCTGCTTCTCGCAGACCAAAGAACGTGTGGTGATGGATGAACAGGAAACCAAGAACGTGAAGGTCAGTGACCTCTGGATTGAGTTTATGCGCAACCGTCCCCTGCGTGTCATCGCCCTGTTCTTCATTACAGCCTTTGCCATGATGTCGGTAGGCAATGCTGCTGGCGCATACTTCATGAACAACATGGAAACCCTGCCTGCACTGGCTCAAGAGGGCATCCGCTGGCTTGTATGCGTCATTCCAGCCATCCTGCTCGTCCTGGCTATGCTCATCATCTCCAAGTACGAACTTTCCGATGAGTACATCGACGAAATCAACAAAGCCATCGAGGAAAGAAACCATCAGTAGAAACCTATAAAACCAACACATCATTATGGCTAAATCCAGATATTTGTTTCCAAAGGATTATATGGCAGACCCCTCTGCCAACGTGTTTAACGGACGCCTGTATATCTATCCCTCCCATGACTGGGACAGCGGCGAGTGTTTCGACGACGACGGCGGACATTTCCAGATGCGCGACTATCATGTGCTCTCTCTGGATGACGTGATGAACGGCGAAGTGACGGACCATGGCGTGATACTCGATGTCGACCAGGTTCCCTGGGCAGAGAAGCAGATGTGGGACAATGATGTCGTGGAGAAGAACGGCAAATACTATCTGATCTTCTCAGCCAAAGACTACAATGGAGTCTTTCATCTGGGCGTGGCAGTTGCAGACCGTCCTGAGGGACCATTCATACCTCAGCCAGATCCCATTCGAGGCAGCTACAGCATCGACCCATGCGTGTTCAAGGACGATGACGGACAGATTTATGTCTACTTTGGCGGCATTTGGGGAGGGCAGCTGCAATGGTATCGCGACAACAAGCTCAAGCCTGCCGCTTCTGTTGGACAGGAGGCTGCGTTCCGTTCTACCCTGCTTCCTGAAGGTGACGAGGACCCGTTGCCCTCGCGTGTGGCACGCATGACAGACGACGTGTTGCAGTTCGCTGAGGAACCTCGTCCTGTCGTGATTCTTGGCAAGGACGGCAAACCCCTGAAAGCCAAGGACCCTCACCGCTTCTTCGAGGCCTCCTGGATGCATAAGCTGAATGGCAAATACTATTTCTCGTACAGCACTGGCGACACTCATTTCCTTTGCTATGCCGTAGGCGACAATCCTTACGGCCCATTCACCTACCAAGGTGTCATCTTAGAGCCTGTAGTGGGTTGGACCACACATCACAGCATCGTGGAGTACAAGGGGAAGTGGTATCTCTTCCATCACGATTGTGTTCCCTCGAATGACACAACCTGGCTGCGAAGCCTGAAAGTCATGCCCCTGGAAATGGATGAAGAGGGGCACATCAAGACGATGGTGAGCGAATAAGACTCCTGCCTTATCCTGCAGACAACATAAGAATTGGGAACCATGATGCCTCAAGGCTGCCATGATTCCCAATTCTTTTCACTTAGGTCTCGCGATTACTTTACGACAATCTTCCTTCCATTCGTAATATAGATGCCTTGAGGGAGCGAAGCCACGTTGAGACCAGATGTGGCCAAGTCAGAAATGCGCATGCGGCCCATGAGGTCATAAACGGGGGAGGAATGAAGCAAATCATCTTCATTCAATGCCCCCACCCCAACAACAGAGCCATCAGTGGTGAAATGGTAGGTGCCTGAACCCAGGGTGAACACCATACATCCGTCCTCGTATCCCACATAGGTAACGCCCTCTGCCTCGCGGGCAGGCACTCCACCCTCCATCAGCGCGATATCCTCGCTGGCAACAGGCAGTCGCAAGGTGGCTGTGGTATTGGCTGGAACAGTGCAATCGTAGACAAGACTTTTCTTGTCAGGTGCGGACCAGGCGGAGCTAATCTCACCATAGCGGCTGCAATAGGAACCGCTGGCTGAAGTGATGAGCGACTGACCCCTGGGAAGTACCCCACGACGGTCTGGCTGCGGCTGCAGGATGAAATGATGGAAACCTGGCTCCTGCTCATCAGCCTCGATGCCCAGCATGTATCGATACATCCATTCTCCCACAGCACCATAGGCATAGTGGTTGAACGAGTTCATGCCTGGATCGCCAAAGCCTGACTCGATGGTATAGGAGTTCCAACGCTCCCAGATGGTGGTGGCACCCTGATCCACGCTGTAAAGCCACGAGGGACAATTGCGCTGGAGAAGCAGGTCGTAGGCGTAGTCTGTCAAGCCAAAACGAGAGAGCGTAGGATTGATGATACCTGTGCCAACAAAACCTGTGTTCAGGGTGTAGCTGTTGTTGCGTATAGCCTGTGCAAGACGAGTCTTGAAGGTGTTCTGCTCTGCCGCGCTGGAAAGCAGGTTGAACTGCAGAGCAAGCAGATAGGCCGTCTGCGAGGTCTGGCGTATGGTAGGCACGATATAACGGCTATGGAACTCACTGCAAATGTTTTCATAGAGCTTCTCATAGGACTTGGCCTTCTGGGCATAGGTGTCATTGGCAGAAACACTCAATGCACGCGCCATCTTTGCCATCAGCTGGGCATCGTAGGCATAATAGGCCACGCTGACGTAACGCGTCTCTGTACCCACGAAGGAAAGCCAGTCGCCATAAGCCAGGCCTGCTCCCTGATACTTGTATCCGTCGCCTGTCTGGGTGGCAAGCCAATTCATGTACTTCTCCATGGAAGCGAAATTCTCGCGCAGCACTTCCTTGTCGCCATACATCAGATAGATATTCCAAGGGACCACGATTCCTGCATCAGACCACGCTGAGTTGCCATAGCCCACCCAGTTGTAGGGTGCCACGTCAGGATATGCTCCATTTGAGTTCTGCGAGTCGCGCATGTCCTGCATCCACTTGCGATAGAAGGACTCTGTATCAGCAATGTACATCGCCGTATGAGAGAAAATCTGCGTATCTGCAGTCCAGCCCAAACGCTCATCACGCTGCGGACAGTCAGTTGGAACACTTAAGAGGTTGCCACGCTGTCCCCACGTGATGTTGGAGTACAGTTGGTTCACCAATGGATTGCTGGTGGTGAAGGAACCTGTGTCATCCGTACTGGAACTGATGGGCTGGGCTTCGATAGAGAGAATCTCCACGTCATCTGAAGGCATAATCTCGCAATAGCGGAAACCAAAGAATGTTGTGCTGGGCTGATACTCCTCGCCCTCTTCCTTACCAGCAAGGGTATAGTAGAGCTGTGCCTTGGCTGAACGCAGGTTGGCCAAATAGAGTGAGCCACCAGGTCCATCGTTGCCACGCCCCCTGTCGCCAGTATCATTCTGCATCTCAGTAAAACGCATCCGCAAACGATTGCCAGCCTTTCCACGAACCTTGAAACGAGTCCAGCCCACAACGTTCTGCCCAAAATCCAAGATGACGGCCTGGCCCTTGCGAAGCAGAATGTTGCCCGTATTCTGGGTAGAAACCACATTGATCATCCCATAGGTGCTGCCTGTATTCTTGCTACCTTCATAGATTGTAGCCTTCTTTACGGACTGAACCTTGTCGCGAAGCTGCAGTACATAGCCACCCGTGAAAGCATCTATCTGGCCCTTGAAATCAGTGTTCTGCTCCACTCCGTTCCACTGGCTGTCGTCGTAGTCCGTCGTGGTCCATGCCGACTCGAGACGTGCGTCATAAATTTCGCCATCATAGATTTCTCCTGCCCGCAAAGCGCCACCTTTCGAAGAATGCCAGGTGAGGTCGGTCTTGAGTGTCTCCTGAGTACCATCCTCATAGGATACCAGCATCTTGGCAATGAAACCTGTCTGAGGCGAACCATATACCCCATGCATGACTGCTCCTGCCCACCAACCTGACGTGACGATTGCACCTATGACATTGTTGCCCTGACTGAGCAAAGAAGTAACATCGTGGGTGGAGTAGAAAACACGCGAGCGATAGTCTGTCCAGCCTGGTTTCATCTCTTCGTAGATAGTGCTGCCATCTGGCTGCACATGTCCCACACGCTGCCCATTGATGAACACGTCGTAGACACCCAGTCCTGAGGTATAGAGGATGGCTGACTTTATGGCCTTCGTAAGGGCGAACTCCTTGCGGAACATGGGAACGCCATTGGTTTGCGACTGCATCACTTTTCTCTCGCCTGATGCTGACTGCACGTGGCACATGCGGCTGCCTGCCATCTGCTCGATGACAGCATCATAGAAATACTCAGAGGACAGGTCCTCGAAATCCTCGCTAAGGGCAACAGCACTGGCTCCAGCCTCATCATAGGTGGTAAGTGTCAGATTGTCGTAATAGGCTTCCTCGCCACCTCCGCTGGCATCGATACGCATGCCCAAATCGCCCATCACAGCGGTTCCTGACGTGTCTGTGAAGGTGTCTACCAAGGTGCCGTCGATATAGGTCTTGATGATGCCTTCCTCCACTTCAATACGATAGTGGTGGAGATGGCCCAGCAGTTGAGCCTTCGTGAAGCTGTCGAATTCGCTGTCATTGTAGGTCAGATTACCATTGACGTATACATGGCGGCGTACGGCTGGTTTGTCGTGGTTGTGGCAATTGATTTGCCACATGTGATAGGTGCTGGAACCTGTGTAGGCAAAGATAATGGCTGCACTGGCTTTGACGAGATACATGTCGTAATCGATGGCATAATGAATCTTTCCGTCACCAGTAAGAGAGCGCTGCCATGCATATACGTTTCCTCCTGTCACTCCCACCACACGAAGCTTGCCATTAACAAGGGTGCCTGCCGTGAAGCTGTTGCCAGAGGAGAAATCCTCCTTGAAGAGAATTGTGCCATCAGACTTTTTGACAACGATGTCATCATAGACACCTATCTCTGGCTTGCTGTCTGTCTCGCCTTGCGCCTGGCGAATACCAATCTTGCCATACTTGAAGTTGCCGCTGCGAGTATCCACCAACACATTGTTGATATACGTGCGTGCACTCGAGGCGTTGGTTACTTCGATGCGAAGGGTGAACTCGTCCTTATTGTTCAGGGCGACCTTTCCTGTAAGGTTGACATTGGCCAGACAAGAAGCATTGCCGCCACTCCACTGATGAGGACGCAGGCGAGGATAGCTCCCTTCAGTATTGAGCTGCCAGAAGTAGAAATTGCTTTCGTCCTGCATGCCAAAACAAATGCCTGCAGCCGTGTGCTCGATACGCACCTTAGCCTCTATGGTATAATTCTTGATTTCCTCCACCTGCTCGCCATTCTTCAGATTGGAGGCTTTTATCCAGATGGCAGGCGAGAGCGGATTCTTGGCTGACGACATGAGACCTGTATTGAAATAGGCTGTCTCTGTCGAGGTGGACATGTTGCCTTTGTTGTCCTGCACAGTCACATGCCAATAATAACGCGTGGAGGGCTTCAAGGAAAGACCGTTGGCTTTCACTCCTACGGATGTTCCTGACTGAACAAGGCCTGAATCCCACACGATGTTTTCTCCCTGGGCATCAGAAGTAATCACCAGCTGATAGGCTGTCTGCACGACATTGCGCTCGTTGGACTGCAAATGCCATGAGAAAAGTGGCAACTTGGTGTCCACTCCTTGAGGATTAGGCAGAGATTGCACACGAAGATGATTCACACTCAATGCCAAAACCTGAGACGAGAGGCACAGGAACAGCATGAGACAAAGAGAGCATTTCTTTTTCATAATAATGTTTGTATAAGATAGATTCTGATTCACTCCAAGACTTTATTCCACAGTAATGAACGTTAGGGAATGGGCAGGGATACTGACGGTCGAGTTCTTCACTTTAAGTTTCCGCTGCTCTGGCCGCACATGCTCATCGCCGCGATCGTTGTAATCATCGGCTGATCGGCCAGCAAGCACCCATGCAGAGACCTCTTTTGGCTGACGCATTCCCATGGAGGCGAAATCAATTGCCAAGCCTGCGTCCTGATTGGGATCTTTGTTGACTACAGCACAGACAAAGCGCTTTGCTTCTTTGTCACAAGTCACTATCGCATCCAGCACACCTGTCTGCTTGTCGTTATGAACAAGGGGGGCAAAGCTGGTCTTGGCTGGAGCGTAATACTTCTCCAGATAGTTGGCATACATGAACAGGACGAAATACGTGGTGCGACGTGTTATTCCGTCCTTATCAACACGTAGTGCTCCTCGAGTGTTGACGATAGGCGAAAAGCATGCTATGTCCACGATATCGGAATGTCGCAGACAGGCATTGAGGAAACAGGCAGAGAAGAGAGCATCCGCCAGGGTGTAGGTGGAAGCGATGTCGTTCTTCCTGCGAGCCTCAAAGTCGAAGCCACGCCGCAGGTCACCATGCCAGGGATGATGCCAATTCCGCAGGTTCCACTCATCGTACGCAATCTTTATCTTGCCGCCTCCAAATCCTGCCTGGTCCAGAATGTCTATGGTGCGCACAATGTCACGTTCAGGAGCATCTGTTTTCATCATGCAATCGATGAAAGGAGCAGGATTATTCACATGAAAGAGAGGATCCCAGTACCCATGTATGCTGATGTAATCCAGGGTCCATCCAGCTTCCTTCAGCAATGGAAGGCTCCAGTTGGGATCACTCGTGGCAGCAGCGAAAAGCTTGATGTCTTTAGTCACAGAACGCATCAACTTGGCACTCTCACGCACCAGAGGTCCCCACTCAGCCACTGTACGCGCTCCCAGCTCATGACGTCCCCAGTTCTCATTGCCCACACTCCAGTATTTCACATTGTAAGGCTCTGGATGGCCATTCTGAGCTCGCAACTTTCCCCACTTGCCAACGTTCAGATTGCAGTATTCCACCCAGTCGCTCATCTCCTCAGGAGTTCCTGTTCCTGCATTCGTGCAGATATAGGGCTCGCATCCTATCTTGCGGCACCATTTGACATACTCGTCTGTCCCAAACGTATTGGGATCTTCTGCCTGCCACGTCTTGTCGTATATAGGCTGGCGGTTGTTTCCCACGCCATCGAGCCAATGATAGGTCGAGACGAAGCATCCGCCTGGCCAACGCACAATGGGTGTCTTCAGTTCCTTGATGGCTTCGATGACATCTGTACGGAATCCATCCTCGTCAGAGAGAGGGTTGCCTGGATCGAAGATACCTCCATAGACTTGATTGTCGAAATGCTCTATGAACTGACCGAATATCATTGGATTGTACTCCACGAGCTTTCCTTCCTTCTCAAGGGCTAAGCTGTTCTCCTGAGCTTGTGCAGAAGAAAGCATCATAAGGGCAGCAGCCATCACAGCCTCTCTAATTCTCATTTTTATCATCCTATTTGAAGTTCGTATTGAAATTCTACGTGCAAATTTACGAGTTTTTTTCCATATTCCGCAAACTAATCCAACGAATGATTCAGCATTTTTTCTGATAATGGAAAATATTGACTTTTTTTCCTTATCTTTGCCAAAGTAAACTAATATCGCACTGCGAAAAGAACCAACATCATCAAGCATGAGAAAAGTATTATTGACGCTGGCATTAGGCTGCACTTTCTCGACAGTCACACCACAAGACTCATACAGGATACCTGTCAGTGAGAAACACGAAAAGATGCAAACGGGAAAGTACGAGCCAACATGGCAATCGCTCGAACAGCATCAGACACCTGAATGGTTTCGAGATGCCAAGTTTGGAATCTGGGCTCATTGGGGCGCACAGTGTGTAGAAGGCAGTGGCGACTGGATGGCTCGAGAGATGTATATGGAAGGGAGCTACAAGTCAAACTTCCATCGTGAGCACTATGGGCATCCGTCAGAGTTTGGGTATAAGGATATCCTTCCTTTGTTTAAAGCTGAGCACTGGCAGCCGGACAGCCTTGTGGCCCGCTATAAACGCTGTGGTGCGCAATATTTCTTTGTCTTGGGCAATCACCACGACAACTACGACTTGTGGGATTCGCAATACCAACCTTGGAACTCGAAGAACATTGGGCCCCAACGTGACATCCTGGCTGAATGGGCTGCAGCAGCCAAAAAGCAAGGGCTGCCGTTGGGCATCTCGTTCCATGCTGACCATGCATGGACGTGGTTCGAACCTGCACAACGCTACGACTTGGAAGGTCCGAAAGCTGGTGTCTTTTATGATGGTAACTTGACTAAAGAAGACGGTAAAGGCAAGTGGTGGGAAGGACTTGATCCACAGATGCTCTACCGCCAAGATCATCCTATGAGCAAGGGATCTTGGGACAATGGAGCCATCCATGGTCAGTGGGATTGGAGTCATGGTGCCTGTCCGCCATCCCAGGAGTTTGTAACCAACTTCTATGACCGGACACTTGATGCCATAAACCGCTACAATCCAGATCTTGTTTACTTCGATGTGACTGTATTGCCATTCTATCCGCTCAGTGACTGTGGCCTGAAGATTGTTGCTCATTTGTATAACAGGAATCCACGAGCCGTAGTCTTTGGAAAGATTCTCAATGAGGAACAGAAAAAAGCCCTCACATGGGATGTGGAGCGTGGAGCTCCCAATCAAATGGTGGAGCTGCCCTGGCAAACATGTAACTGCATTGGCGACTGGCACTACAACACGAACACATATAACCATGGTTACAGATCAGCAACGAATCTGGTGAAACAGCTGGTAGATATCGTATCAAAGAATGGAAATCTGCTGCTGAATATACCTTTGCGTGCAGATGGAACCTACGACGAGAAGGCTGACAGTTTCCTGAATGAGCTGGAGGCATGGATGACTGTCAATGGTGAGAGCATCTTTGGCACACGACCTTGGGTAAAGTTTGGCGAAGGACCTGTAGCTGAAAAAGATATCCAGATCAATTCCCAGGGTTTCAACGAGGGACAGTATAACGGAATGGATTATCGCGACATACGTTTCAACCAAACGAAAAAACATCTCTATGCCACCGCTATGGGATGGCCTAAAGATGGCTGTCTGGTCATTAAGTCACTGGCTAAAAAGAATCCTGATTTCAGGAAGAGCATTACCAGTGTCCATCTTCTGGGATATGGCAGATTGAAAGCGAAGCAGACAACAGAAGGATTGGAAGTCAGGCTGCCTGAGCCATGCAATAAGATTGCTCCAGTGCTGAGAATCACGAAATAGGAAAGAGTTATGCGTTACTTGGAACTTGGAAAGACGGGAATGAGGATTTCCCATTTGAGTTTTGGCGCTTCGTCGCTGGGAAGCGTCTTCCGCGAGACAAAAGAAAAAGAGAGTATCGAAGCGGTTGAAGCAGCTATCGAGGGTGGCATCAACTTTATCGATGTGAGTCCATACTATGGCCACTACAAGGCAGAGACTGTGCTGGGAAAGGCACTCAGGAACATTCCTCGCGACATGTACCTCCTGAGCACGAAGGTGGGACGATATGGAAAGAATGGCGTGAATACATGGGACTATTCGGCTCGTCGTGTCACAGACAGTGTCTATGAAAGCATGGAGCGATTGGGCATTGAGTTTATTGACTTGATCAACGTTCACGACATCGAATTCCAAGCAAATCTGCCTGGCGGATTGCAGAAGGTGGTCGATGAGACATTGCCAGCACTCGTTGAACTGAAGGAAAAGGGCGTGGTGGGTCACGTAGGAATCACAGACCTGCAACTGGAAAACCTGAAGTGGGTAGTGGAGCATTGCCAAGCTGGTATGGTAGAAAGTATCCTGAACTTCTGCCATTATACGCTCAACGACGATGCGTTGCTTGACTACCTGGATTTCTTCGAGCAGCGAGGCATAGGGATAATCAATGCATCACCTTTGGCAATGGGACTGCTCAGCCAACGTGGTGTACCTGCATGGCATCCTGCTCCCCAGCCATTGGTCGAGGCATGCCATCGTGCTGCGGAATATTGCAGTCAGAAGGGATATCCAATAGAAAAACTTGCTGTGCAGTTCAGCGTAAGCAATGAGCGTATCGTCTCTACCCTATTCTCTTCAGCCAATCCTGCGAATGTGCGCCAGAATATCCTGTGGGCTAATGAGGAACTGGATTGGGATCTCGTGCGTGAAGTGAAGGAAATCATTGGCAACCAACAACGTGTGACATGGGCAAACTCATAATTGACACACACTCCCATTTGTGGCTCAAGCAAGACACAGAAATTGATGGGAAACGCATCCTCTCACTCCAGAACGGACGAAGCATCTTTCTCGATGAAGAAGTGCAGATGTTGCCTCCTTTCATGATCGACGGAAGGAATACGGCTGAAGTCTTCCTTTCAAATATGGATTATGCGCAGGTGGCAGGGGCAGTGGTGGTGCAGGAAGTGATAGATGGTTGCCAGAATGACTACCTTGCCAACGTGCAGAAGCGTTATCCAAACCGTTTCTTCTGCATGGGCATGGCTTGGAATCAAGATGAGGCAAAGTCGGTTATCAGCATGGGACTCAAGGGGATAGCTTTCCCTGGACATCGCATGAAGCAATCATTGATACAGCTGATGCCAGTCTTCAAGCTGATGGAAGAGCAAGGGCTGGTTCTCTCCATGTGTTTGAGTGAAAACGAAAGGCAGATTGGAGAGATGAGGGAAGTGATTCAGGAGTGTCCCAAACTGCGTGTGGCAATTGGACATTTCGGCATGGTGACTACCCCTGCTTTCCGCAGTCAAGTGATGCTGGCTCGCGAGGGTAAGAATGTCATGATTGAGTCAGGAGGTATCACATGGCTCTTCCATCGCGAATTCTATCCCTATCCCTCAGCCACTCGCGCCATACGGGAGGCTGCTGAATGGGTGGGAATGGAGCGCTTGATGTGGGGCAGCGACTATCCTCGCACCATCACAGCCATCACGTACAGGATGTCCTACGACTTCGTGAGCAAAAGCAAGGAGTTGAGCGACACGGACAAAGCCCTTTTCTTAGGCGAGAATGCCCGACTCTTCTACGGCTTCCACAACTTGCCAGAACTACCATATATAAAAAACATGTCAGAATGAAAGCAATACAGATATCACATAACCAGCAATTGGATGTCATCGAGGTAGAGCATCCTCAAACGCCTAACGACCAAGAAGTTCTCCTCAAGATTTGCTACGCAGGTTTCTGCGGCTCAGACCTCAATACGTTCATGGGGCGCAATCCCATGGCGTTGAACCCTGTCATCCCAGGTCACGAAGTGGGCGCCGTCATTGAGGCGGTTGGCAAAGACGTACCTGAGACATTGAAGCCAGGCATGGTTGTAACATGCAATCCCTATACCCATTGTGGCAAGTGCGCCTCGTGTAGGAATCAGCGCGTCAATGCCTGCCAACACAATGAGACACTTGGAGTGCAGCGTCATGGAGCCATGAAGGAGTATATCTCCCTGCCGTGGGAGAAAGTCATCCCAGCTGGATCCCTCACGCCCAAAACGTGTGCCTTGATTGAACCCATGTCTGTCGGCTTCCATGCTGTAAGCAGGGCTCAAGCAACAGATATCGATGTGGTTATGGTCATTGGCTGCGGCATGGTGGGAATGGGTGCAGTGGTACGTTCTGCCATGCGTGGAGCCATCGTCATAGCTGCCGACATCGATGACGAGAAATTACTGCTGGCACGCCAGATGGGAGCATCTCATACCATCAACACGAAAACGGAAGACGTTCACCAGCGTCTGCAAGAGATTACTGAGGGCTACGGCCCAGACGTGATCATCGAAGCCGTGGGCAGCCCAGCAACCTACCAGATGGCTGTCAACGAGGTTGCCTTCACAGGACGTGTCATCTGCATCGGCTATGCAAAAACGGAAGTGTCCTTCCAAACGAAGTATTTCGTACAAAAGGAACTTGACATACGTGGCTCGCGCAATGCCTTGCCTTCTGACTTCCGCGCTGTCATTCATTATTTGGAGCAAGGCAGCTGTCCTGTTGAAACTTTAGTCACTAAAGTCATCCATCCAGAACAGGCACTCGAGACCATGCGCTGGTGGAGCGAGAACCCTGGCCGCGTGTTCCGCATACTGGTGGATTTCAATGCGTAAACCATCTACGCTCAAAGGTAGCAAACCATTCACCAGATGCCCGTATTCTTGCAACGTGTTGAAAGGAGGAAATCAACACGTTGAAACTGCCGACACAACGTGTTGTGATTGCAAAGTCAACACGTTGATATCTGAGTACTCTGAAAATCCAGGATACTCTGGAAGAAATCAGAAAAGAGGACCACGAATGTCAAGCATGAAAGAAACACATCACTTCACCACTACCTTGCGAGTTGCCTGGTCGGTCTTGACGATATAAACGCCTGGGGAAGGAGCAGTAAGGCGCAGGTCTGTGCCTGATTCCGTGAGCAACTGGCGACCATCCAATGTGAAGAGGGTGGCGGTAAGGAGACGATCGCTGACAACGCGGACCTGACGGCCTGAAGCATAAATCTGAGGCTCAGAAGCATTGGCAGACGAGACACCATCAGGTTGCTGAGTGCCCAGATAAGTGGCTGTGATGGTCTCGAGAAAGACATTGACAGTGATGCTGTAGTATCCATTCTGAGCCAAGTTCCATTTGTAGTCGTGGGAATAGTTGTAAGCTACCTGGGTCGCATCGAGTACAGAAGCATCCTGAGTGAAGGGATGGAGCGACTTGGGGTCCCATCCGTACTGCCCCAGTATCTTGAACCTCTTGGACTCCATATTGCCTGAGTAGTTCTTGAGCAAGCCTCGCCACGTCCAGACGTATGGATCATAAATGCTTTGGTACATGGGCTCAGCTTTCTCCAACAGCCATTTTTCGGATTGGTCTGGGGCCACACATCCTCCCACAATCCAAGCCTCGTACCACCATTCGAAGAGTTCTCCCCTGACGGTAGTCGTAGAGGGATCCAGCACGAAACGGTAATTGTCGGCTGAGAAGAGGACTTTCCAAGCTAAAGAGGGCGAGTCACCTCGTGAGGAAGTATAAGGAATGCCATCGTTGACGATGTTGGAATCCTCGTACTTGGGGGCGTAGCAGAGCGAGGAGGATCGCAATGTGGAACTGGTGGTGAGGAACAGATCACCAGGCTGCAAGGTGCCATGAAAGTGGAAGGTTCCATCCTCGAACTTCTCGAGCTGCTGTGACTCACCAGGAACTGCGCTTCCAACAGCATAGACGGCACGCTGAGCCTGAGCAGAAGCGACAAGGAAAAGGAATGCGAGTGAGAAAAGTATCTTCTTCATCTTAGTATGCGATATTTTAGAGATGAGCCATCGTCTTGGGGGCACCAAGAATACGGATATTAACAGGAGAAGAGCAACTGCGGCGAGGCACAGTAATGACGAGCATACGCGAGTCTGCATCGTAGTGGCAAACCTGGCTGTCGGAGAGAACATCCTGACCATCGAGAGTAACACCCTCTGGCAGGGCCTCCTGACCAAGGAACTCGACTTGCCAAACACGTTCAGCAGGCATACCTTCGAAATGCCCCTCACGAGCGGCAATCTGGAAATCGACGTCCTCGCCAGCACGACGCTGGGAGAAACGAGTATCAGCGAACTGAGTGGGATAATCCTGAGTGTCGCCTGCATCCTCGTAGAATCTTCCCTCGCCATCGGCTCCTGGTACAACCTGCACGATGATTGTGTCAGGAGTAGTTTGAACGGTGCGTTGATCTGGATAGTTGGGAATGATGGAGCCAGCACGATAATAAAGCGGAATCTCATCAGTAGTGAAATATCCCACGAAGGTGCAATTGCCAGAAATGAGACGACACGATGATGTATCCCACCATTTGCCTTCAGGAAGCCAGATGCTGCGATGGGCATAACCATCGGATTGAATAGGCGTATAGACAGGAGCCACAAGCATGTCATTTCCAAAGAAATACTCATCCTCGTACTTGTAAGCATTGTTCTCCTCAGGATACTCGTAATAGAGGGGACGATTCATGCCGATCCCTGTCTCGAACGTCTCGCGCGCAGCTGTATATAAATAAGGAAAAATACGATAACGAAGACGAACGGCATCGAGCAGCTGCGGGAAGTTGCTGTAGCGCCAAATGCGGCGTTCGAGATTGCTGGCATTGGTTGCATGGGAACGGAATATGGGAGTGAAAGCGCCAAACTGCATCCAGCGCAGAAAGAGTTCTGGATCATTGTTACCCCCCTGATGGCCGCCCAGATCATGGCCCCAGTAGGTATAGCCAACGTTGCTGGCCTGACTGGTGAAACCAACCTCGAAAGCGAGGGTGCTCCAAGCAGAGAAGGTATCGCCAGAGAAACCTATCTGATAGCGATGGCTGCCAAGACCACCCCAACGATGGAAGATAACTGGACGCACTTCAGGACGGTTGAGACGCATATCCTCGAAGAACACATGATTGCACCAAAAGGTCTCCCCCAACCCATCCACATATGGATTGGTTAGCCATTGCTGCCAATCAAGCCACCAGAAATCCACTCCCTCTTTCTCACGAAGACGAATGATGTTGTTGAACATCGACTTGTAAAACTTGTAATCATTGAGCTGCCAAGGAATAGTCTCAGTGGAGGTGGAAGGCAATCCCATGTCGGCTCGCAGAAGAGGATAGTTGTCCTCGTTGCTCTCCACGCCAAACGCAGGATGAAGATTGAGACTCGTCTTGAGTCCATGCTGATGGAAATAGGAAATCAACTGCTTGGGATTGGGAATCAGATTGGTGTTCCAGGACCAGCCCGTCCATCCGTTGATGTGCCAATCCGTGTCCACAATCATCACATCAATGGGGATATTGTAGCGCTCAATTTCCATCACAAGCTGACGGAACTGCTGTTGAGTATAGGCATAATACCGGCTGTACCAATATCCAAAGATATATTTGGGAGGTAATGGAATGCGACCTGCTATGAGAACGAAGTCACGAAGGCATTGCTTGTAGTCGTGGCCATATCCAAGGAAATACCAATCTGTGGCAGAAGGATCGACAGGTTGGTCGAACCAATAAAAGCCATCACTGGTGGGCTGAAAAACAAAACTGCGACTGCCATCTCCTCGCTGGGCTGATGGTGACTCGTCGATAATACTCCACCCAGCACGCGAAAGAAGGCCTTTCTCAATGCCAACCTTGAAGGAATCACCCCAAGCATTGTCGAGAGTGCGTCGTGTCCCTCCCAAATTGAGGGCATCATCCTTGCCTGGATACCAGACTACAGACTGACCATTGAGAGAAAAAGTAATGCTCAGATTCTTGGTGGAGTGGTCGCTCGCTTTTGGTTGAGAACCAATTCGATAGCGCAACTCCAGGTCAGAAGTGGTAATAGTGAGATATCCATCCTCTGTTTGAGTAGTGAACTCTGGCACAGGGAGGTTACGATTTACTACAGCAAAGCTGGCACGCTCCTCGAATTTGGCAGTTGAACTGTACTGCATGCGTATCATTCGAGACGTGAGGACAGTAAAGCGCATATTGCCAGAAACAACCACAGCTTCAGGATGAGGAACTGGATTATAGCCATCCTGGGCCTGGAGGATAAGTGCACTCAGAAGTCCCAAGAAAAGGACAAGATAACGAAGTTTCATATTAGATAAATGATGTTTCAAGTTGCAAATTTAAAACATTTTGAGGAATTCCAGAATACGAAGACAAAAAATAGGGAAGATTTTACATGAAAAGCAGTCATCTTACGTCTTTTTTTTGTACCTTTGCGTGCGAATTTGATAAATCCTTTATTTTTAAATAAAAAATGAGTAGTCAAACAGAAAAAATCAAGGAGTTGGTAGAACTCCGTGCCAAAGCCCGCTTGGGTGGTGGCGAGAAAGCTATCGAAAAGCAGCATGACAAGGGCAAGTACACTGCCCGCGAACGTATCTCAATGTTGCTGGACGAGGGTAGCTTCGAGGAAATGGACATGTTTGTGCAGCATCGTTGTACAAACTTTGGAATGGACAAGAAACACTATCTGGGTGATGGCGTAGTGACTGGTAGTGGCACCATCGGAGGCCGCTTGGTTTATGTCTTTGCACAAGACTTCACTGTTAGCGCAGGTTCCCTCAGCGAAATGCTTGCCAGCAAAATCTGCAAGATTATGGACATCGCTATGAAGGTGGGTGCACCCGTCATCGGACTTAACGACTCAGGTGGCGCCCGTCTGCAGGAAGGAATCAATGCCTTGGCTGGCTATAGTGAAATCTTCCAGCGCAACATCATGGCAAGTGGTGTTATCCCCCAGATCTCTGCCATCATGGGTCCTTGCGCAGGAGGTGCCGTATACAGCCCTGCCTTGACTGACTTCACCCTGATGATGGAGAACTCGTCATACATGTTCCTCACGGGTCCTGCCGTAGTAAAAACCGTACTTGGCGAGGTTGTTACCCAGGAACAGTTGGGAGGTGCCAGCGTGCATTCCACCAAGTCAGGTGTAACACACTTCACGGCTTCCACAGAAGAGGAGGCAATGGCTATGATTAAGCAACTCATAAGCTATATTCCTCAGAACAACTTGGAGAAGACGCCTCGTGTTCCATGCACAGATCCCATCGACCGCAAGGAAGATTTCCTCAACGAAATCATTCCAGAGAACCCCAACATGCCCTATGACATGTACGAGGTCATCGCAGGCATCGTGGACAATGGTGAATTCTTTGAAGTACAGCCAAACTTTGCCAAGAACATCATCGTGGGCTTTGCCCGCTTCAATGGTGAGAGCGTGGGCATCGTTGCCAACCAACCTAAGCAACTGGCAGGAGTGCTTGACTGCAACGCCAGCCGCAAGGGTGCACGCTTCGTACGTTTCTGCGACTGCTTCAACATCCCTATCGTCACTTTGGTGGACGTGCCTGGATTCCTTCCTGGTACAGGTCAGGAGTACAATGCCGTCATCCTGCATGGTGCCAAGCTGCTCTATGCCTATGGCGAGTGCACAGTGCCCAAGGTGACCGTCACGCTGCGTAAGTCTTATGGTGGTTCCCACATCGTAATGAGCTGCAAGCAACTGAGAGGTGACATGAACTATGCATGGCCTACAGCAGAGATAGCCGTAATGGGAGCAGCTGGTGCTGCCGCCGTATTGTATGCTAAGGAAGCCAAAGCCCTGAAAGAAGAAGGTAAGGTGGACGAGGCTAAGGCCTTCATCAAGGAAAAAGAGGATGAATACACCAACCTCTTCGCTAATCCTTACAATGCAGCACGCTATGGCTACATTGACGACGTCATCGAGCCACGCAACACACGCTTCCGTATCATTCGCGCCTTGGCACAACTCGAGAACAAGCGTCTGACCAACCCTGCTAAGAAACATGGCAACATTCCTCTGTAATCATTAAAACGCAAGTAAGATGATACTAGCAACCAATTGGACAACGGCTTGGTTAATGACAGGCATGGGCATCGGAGTGGTATTCGCCATTCTGGTATTGCTCGTCCTGATATTGCAGATCTTCAGCCTAGTTGCCGCTGGAAACGACAAGAAGACTGCTCTGGTAAAAACAGTGTCAAAAGACAACGGCGAGGAGCATCCCCTCCTGAGTGAATACAAGGATGACATGGCAGCCGTAGCCACGACCCTGTACTTGTACTTCAACAACACGCATGACGAGGAAAGTGGTGTTCTTACCATTCACATGAGCGAGCACTCGGCTTGGCATGCAGAACTGAATGCAGCACTATAAAAAGAAAAGAAAATATGAAGAATTTTAATTTTAAGATAGCTGGTAGAGATTATACCACCAAGGTAGAAGAACAGGAGAATGGCACTCTGCTGGTTACAGTCAATGGGAAAACCTATGAGGTGAATATGCCTGAACAAGCCCATGCCATTCACAAAACCATCGCAAGACCTGCAGCAGCAGCTACAACTCCTGCAGCACCATCAGCTACACCAGCTGCAGCAAAGGCCAACACGATGTCTGCTCCCCTGCCTGGCACCATCACCAAGATTGTAGCTCAGAAAGGGCAGAAGGTGAAGAAAGGTGACGTGCTCATTGTGATGGAAGCCATGAAGATGGCCAATGACATTGTGGCAGAATCCGATGGGACTGTAAAAGACATTTGCGTCAGCGTAGGACAAAGCGTCAATCAGGGAGATGCTCTCGTGGAGTTCCAAGCTGATGCCACTGCAGCTCCTGCACCCGCTGCACCCAAGGCTGCACCCACTCCCCAATCCGCTCCTGCACCCGCTGCTGCAGCTCCCAAAGCTCCTGCTGGAGCCAACAGTGTCACAGCCCCTCTGCCTGGCACCATCACCAAGATATTGGTACAGGTAGGCCAACAGGTAAAGGCTGGTGAAACGGTCCTCGTCATGGAGGCAATGAAGATGGAGAACAACATCACAGCAGAGTTTGACGGCACAGTCAAAGCCATACTTGTACAGCAAGGAGCACAGGTCCAAAGCGGAGACGCCCTCGTTGAAATGGCATAAGAGTAGAAGAATTATGAAACAGAAATTTTTCTTCCTAAGCATGCTTGCCACGCTGCTTATGGTGGCAACGCCAGCAATGGCTGCCGACTTCAACACGAGCGATGCGCTGGCCAAGTTCTGGAACGACATGGGGATTACCTCCTTCTTTGTGGGTGATGGATGGAAGAATGCTGTAATGATCTGCATTGGATGCTTCCTCCTCTATCTGGCCATCAAAAAGGAATACGAACCACTGTTGTTGTTGCCTATCGCCTTCGGCATGATTCTCACCAATCTGCCAGGTGCCGGCCTTTTCCATACTTCAATGTGGAACGATGAGTTCCTGAATCCAGACAGTCCTTACTATCACAGTTATCGTCACGTTATGGCTGAAGGAGGTCTGCTGGATGTACTCTATATCGGTGTGAAAGCAGGAGTCTATCCTTGCCTGATATTCTTAGGCGTAGGTGCCATGACAGACTTTGGACCCCTGATTGCCAATCCCAAGAGCCTCATTCTGGGTGCAGCTGCACAGGTAGGTATCTTCATCACTTTTATAGTAACACAAACAGATTTGATGGGTTTCAACATGCAGGAGGCAGCCTCTATCGGCATCATTGGTGGTGCTGATGGCCCCACGGCTATCTTCCTGACTACAAAACTGGCTCCCCATCTGCTGGGTCCCATTGCTGTGGCTGCATATAGCTACATGGCTTTGGTACCAGTGATTCAACCTCCCATCATGCGTTTGCTTACGACTAAGAAGGAACGCTTGATCAGAATGAAGCAACTACGTAATGTCAGCAAGAAAGAGAAAATAATCTTCCCTATCGTAGTGGCTATCATCGTCAGCCTGATTCTTCCCTCGGCTGCTACTCTGATCGGTTGTCTTATGCTGGGTAACCTTATGAAAGAAAGTGGTGTCGTGGAACGTCTGAGCAAGGCTGCGCAGAACGAACTGAATAACATCGTTGTCATCTTCTTGGGTACTACGGTTGGTGCTACGGCAACTGCTGAGGCTTTCCTCAACATACAGACCATCAGCATCCTTTGCGTTGGTATAGTAGCCTTTGGCTTCGGCACGGCAGGCGGTGTTCTGTTAGCTAAGATAATGAACCTATTCTTGAAGGAGAAAATCAATCCTCTCATCGGCTCTGCTGGTGTAAGTGCCGTCCCCATGGCAGCACGCGTAAGCCAGAGTGAAGGTGCAAAAGCTGACCCACGCAATTTCCTGCTAATGCATGCTATGGGCCCCAATGTGGCTGGCGTGATAGGATCAGCTGTGGCTGCAGGTATCCTGCTCAGCTTCTTAGGTTAAACATTCAATTCAATATGAAGAGAATCATCACATTTATACTGGCTGCCATCATTGGCGCCAGTATACTTTTTGCCCAAAAGGATCAGGAATGGTCACAAGCTCGCCGCGAAATCCATGAGAACATCCTGATGACAGGAAGCAACTTCAAATCCTATATGGAGCCCACAGAGAAACCGACTCGAAGCCCTAAAGGATATGAGCCTTTCTACATCAGCACTTACGCACGACATGGAAGCCGGTGGTTATGCAGTGATAGCGAATACACTGATGCAATGGGAATCCTGGAAAGAGCCCACGAAAAGAACAATCTGACGGAACGAGGCGAGCTGTTGCGCGAACAGCTCAACCAGATTCACGAGACCGCTATAAACCGCATTGGTGACCTTACTCCACTAGGCGAAAAACAGCATCATGGTATCGGAAAACGCATGTGCCAGAATTTCCCAAAAATCTTTGGTGCCAAAAATTGCCAGGTAGATGCCACCAGTAGCGTGGTGATACGGTGCATTCTCTCCATGGTAGCTGAATGTGAAGAGATAACGGCCTACAACCCTAAGGTTGCTATGCACAATGAGTCGAGCCAGAAGTTTATGTACTACATCTCTGGTCCTCGCGAGCAACGCATTAAGGACAGTAACAACGAACGATCTGCCCGTCTGCGTACCAACTACAAACAAAAGATGACTATTTGGCCACGCTTTTGGGCAGAAATCATGAAGGACACGACGTATCGCGATGAGAAATTCAAAGATCCAGGAAGTTTGATGCGCCGTGTGTTCGATATCTGCCGCAACATGCAAAGTCACGAGGGAATGGAGATTGCGAAGATAAATCTGTGGGATCTCTTCACTGAGGAAGAGGTGTACGGACAGTGGTACTATCGCAACATAAACAATTATATAGGACTTTCCAGCGGATTAGCGCCGTTTTTCATGAAGAGCCTTTTGGAAAACTTTCTCAACACTGCAGATACAATCGTCAACAGCAAGACTTATCATGGAGCTACCTTACGCTTTGGACACGAAGTATGTCTGATGCCTTTAGCTGCTTTGCTGGAATTGGACCACTGCTATCCAGAGATAGCTGTGGAGGATGTAGACACGCTGGACCGCGTTTGGTCAGATACCCGCATCTTCCCCATGGCAAGCAATGTGCAGCTCATTTTCTATCGTCCCAAAAAGAAAAAGAAAAACGGTGACATCCTCGTAAAGGCAATGCTCAACGAACACGAGGTAAGCATGCCTGCTCAAACCGATAATTATCCTTATTATAAATGGGCTGACCTGGAGGCATATTACCGAAAGAAAATAGCTGATTACGATAGCGGAAGATGACCCCCATTACTCTTTGGGAACTAAACAATAAAATTAGAAGTGTCATTGAGAGTAACCTTGATGACACTTATTGGATAACGGGAGAACTTTCCGAAGCCAGACAGGCAAGTAATGGACATTTCTATGGGGAACTCATCCAAAAAGACGAAAACGGACGGAACGTCATAGCACGTGCGAGGGTAAATTGTTGGGCCCAACAATACAACCTGATTCGGCTGAGATTTCTCCATGAAACGGGACAAGAAATACGGGCAGGATTGAAAGTCTTGCTGGAAGTGCAGGTTACCTTTCATGAACAGTATGGCTATGCATTGAAGGTAACAGATATCGATTCCACTTACACTCTGGGCGACTTGGCTCGCCGCCGCAAAGAGATATTGAACAAGTTGGAGGAAGAAGGAATTCTCCATGACAACCAGACACTGACCATGCACAGACTGACATGGCGAATAGCCATCGTCAGTGCTGAAACAGCAGCAGGATACGGAGACTTCTGTGACCAACTCCTCCACAACGAGTATGGCTTACGTTTCCAAATCAAATTATTCCCAGCTACCATGCAGGGACAGCATGTGGAAGAAAGCGTCTCTGCTGCCCTCTTCCAGATTGCAAGCGAGGAAAACAACTGGGACGCTGTTGTGATAATTCGTGGTGGTGGTGCTGTGGCTGACATGTCGGACTTTGATTCTTACCAATTGGCCAGTATCATTGCACAGTTCCCTCTCCCCGTCATTGTGGGAATTGGACACGAGCGCGACGAGACGGTACTGGACTACGTAGCCCATCAGCGGGTGAAAACGCCAACTGCGGCAGCGGCTTTCCTGATTGATCATCAGCTGGGAGAACTTGCATTACTGAATCATTTTCAGCAACGAATCTCGCAAGCGGCAAACAATCTGCTGAAGAATGAAGAAAACAGACTGGAAAGACAAAAGGGACACATCTCCCTACTCTTTCAAACCATAAGCCAACAGATTCGTCATCAATTGGACCTTTTTCTGCAAAAACTTCGTCAGAACGTGGAGCGTAAACTCCAAAACGAATCTCACCAACTGGATCTTCTCGAGAAACAAATTGAGAATTTGAATCCAAATCGGATTTTGAAGTTAGGATTCACCATTACCCTCCATAAGGGGAAACCTGTTAAGAATCCCAATCAGCTCCATCCTGGTGACCATATCACTACCCTTACTGAACATGGTAAAATTGAATCAATAGTAGAAGCATGAAATACGAAGAAGCAATGGCTGAACTGGAGAAAATCAGCAGCCAAATGGAGAACAATGAACTGGAAATAGATCAGCTGGCAGAAAAATTGCGCAGAGCACAAGAACTAATCAAACTTTGCAGAAGTCAACTGGTCAACATAGGACAAGAAATACAGGACATTTTGTCTGATTCCGAAAAATAACCTTCGGAAAGAGTATTTTTTTTAAGTCTTTACTCATAATTCAACGGAAAATTGTAACTTTGCTGACTGAATAGATTAAGATTTATAATCAAAAAGCAATCACTATGAGCGAAATTGATTGGAGTAACCTCTCTTTTGGTTACAGGAAAACAGACTACAACGTACGTTGCTATTATAGGAACGGCGCTTGGGGTGAAATAGAAGTTTGCAGCGAAGAGACAATTCCCATTCACATGGCAGCAACCTCCCTGCATTATGGACAAGAAGCATTCGAAGGCCTGAAAGCATATCGCTGTCCGGATGGAAAAGTCAGAGTCTTTCGTCCAGACGAGAATGCTGCCCGATTGCAAAGCACTTGTCGTGGCATCTTGATGCCAGAACTTCCCACAGAGAAATTCATTGAGATGGTAGAGAAGGTGGTTCGCCTCAACGAACGCTTTATTCCTCCCTATGAAAGCGGCGCTACCCTTTATATCCGACCCTTGCTCATTGGAACTAGTGCTCAGGTAGGTGTTCATCCTGCTTCAGAATACCTTTTCTTGATCTTTGTGACTCCTGTAGGTCCATATTTCAAAGGAGGATTTGCTACCAATCCCTACGTTATCATCCGTGAATATGACCGCAGCGCACCCCTGGGCACAGGTATTTACAAGGTTGGCGGAAACTATGCCGCTTCTTTGCGAGCAAACAAGATGGCCCATGACCTAGGTTATAGCTGCGAGTTCTATCTTGATGCGAAGGAGAAGAAATACATGGACGAGTGTGGAGCTGCCAATTTCTTTGGAATAAAGGATAACACATACGTGACCCCCAAGAGTTCTTCCATTCTACCCTCCATTACCAACAAAAGTCTGATGCAATTGGCTATGGATCTGGGACTGAAGGTTGAACGCCGACAAATTCCAGAAGAAGAGTTGGCAACCTTTGAGGAAGCTGGAGCCTGCGGTACTGCAGCCGTTATCTCTCCCATCGAGCGAATCGATGATTTGGATACAAAGGTAAGTTACGTCATCAGCAAGGATGGCCAACCTGGCCCCATCTGCACGAAGCTATACAATAAATTACGCAACATCCAATATGGCATTGAACCTGATACCCATAATTGGACCAGAGTCGTAATCGAATAACATAAATAATCAATCAGTATTAGTACATTTGGGGATAGGTACCTGTGAAGGCACTTATCCCCATTTTGTTAAATATTGAATGGCAAACATATGAAAACTGGATTTTTTAGCATGGGAATAGGAACCTATTGGGAACAACGCGAGGGACTGTCAAGAAAGCTTAGGTTATGTATTCTTGTCTCTTTTGCCCTCATCTGCACTTGGGCTGATGCTAGTACCAAACAAGCCAGGGAAATGAACTTTTCCCGTCTGCAGAATCAATTTGCCAATCCCACGAAGGAATTCCGTACAGCACCTTTATGGGTCTGGAACACAGATGTTACACAATCTGACATCGACCGTATGCTCACTGAAATGAAGGAGCAAGGTTTCGGAGGCGCATTCGTACATCCTCGTCCAGGCTTGGAAACAGAGTACCTAAGCTCCCAATGGTTCAACCTGTGGGAATACAGTCTTGACAAAGGGAAAGAGCTGGGGCTCGATATTTGGATTTACGATGAGAATTCCTATCCAAGCGGCTTTGCCGGCGGTCATGTTCCTCATGAGATGCCTGAATCCTACAACCAGGGACAGGCTCTTCTTGGGCAGCGATCCAGCGAGCCGCCTCGCCCAGATGATTGCTATATGTGTCTGCTGAGGGATGGCGACACATTCCACGACATTACATCCCAGTTGTCAGATTACCAGGGACACAAGGGTGACTACTACATTTACCGGCTTGGATACAATGGTGCCAGCACATGGACTGCAGGTTATCCCTACGTGGACCTGCTCGCAAAAGGAGTTACAGAAAAGTTCATAGAAGTGACCATGAAACGTGGCTACGAAAAACACTTTGGCAAAAGGCTGGGAAAGGAAATCAAAGGTACATTCACTGACGAGCCTAACATCGCATGCCCCAGCGGACGAGACTGCCGATGGACTCCTGATCTCTTCGATACCTTCACGCAACTGTGGGGCTATGACCTTAAGACACACTGGCCCCAGTTGGGAGAGGAAACTGGCGATTGGAAAAAGGTGCGCCACGATTACAACGCCACCCTACTCTATCTCTTCATTAACCGTTGGAGCAAACCTTGGCATGACTACTGCGAAAGCAAGCAAATCAAATGGACAGGCCATTACTGGGAGCATAACTGGCCTAATCTTTCACAAGGACCAGACAACATGGCGATGTATGCCTGGCATCAGATGCCAGCCATCGATATGCTCTTCAACCAATACGATGACAACGACAACTGCCAGGCGCAATTCGGCAATGTGCGCTCTGTAAAGGAACTTCGTAGTGTAGCCAACCAAATGGGATATGTACGCACACTTAGTGAGACATACGGTGGTGGAGGATGGGACGAGCGCCTCCTCGACTTCAAGCGTCTGGGTGATTGGGAATATGCATTGGGAATAAACTTCATGAATCAGCATCTTTCCCACATGACCATCACTGGCGCTCGAAAGTACGACTATCCTCCCGTTTTCAGCAGCCTTTCCCCCTGGTGGCAGGATTATGGTGAGCTGAACACCTATTTCGCCCGTCTGTCTGCCGTCTTGAGTCAAGGGGAACAACGTAACGATTGGCTCATTCTGGAACCTACGACCTCACTCTGGATGCACTATACCCAAGTGGCTGGAGGTGAACCGCTTTGGCAGATTGCACGTTCGTTTCAGTCGCTGATTACTGAACTTGAAAAGAATCAGATGGAATATGATTTGGGATGCGAGGATATCATCAAGAACTGTGGTTCCGTCTCTAAAAAAGGCTTTACCATAGGTTGCCGCACATACAACACAATCGTCCTGCCTCCTTATATGGAGAATGTGGAAAGTCCCACTTTCACGCTGCTCCAACAATTTGCTGACAGGGGTGGACGCATCATTACTATGTCGATTCCCTCGCGACTCGATGGAGCAGACAACGCACAAGTGAGAGAGTTCTTCAGCAGCGATAAAGTGATGCACATAAATGATGCTGGCGGACTGCTTTCCTTGTATCAAAAGGAAAGCACCTTGCAGATACGGCACCAGGGAAGCAAGCATCTCTACCATTATCGCAACACGTACAAGGATGGGCAACTTCTTTTCCTCGTTAACTCCTCTTTGGAAGAAAGCTCACGCATCACCTTCAGCCTACCAGGGAAGTATCTCTACGAACTCAATGCTATGACAGGCGGCATCAGTCTCATCGAGAACAAGAGTCAAACGCCCCAACGTGTCGAGACATCCGTCACGCTGCATCCTGCCGGAAGTACCCTTTACTTCGCGTCTGACAAGCGAGTGCTCAAGACCAATGAAGAATCTCATGCAGACGAGTTTTCCCCCACAATCGAGGCACAGACTTCCGTCAAAGTTCATCCAGTCCGTCCCAATGCTCTGAACCTCGACTTCTGCAACCTCAATGTTGAAAACGAGGAATGGAAGAACCTGTTCCACAAGGTTGCCAACGATAGATTGTGGAAACACTTTGGCATGAGCGACCCATGGGAAACAGCTGTACAGTTCCGCCACGACATACTGGACCGCGACACCTTCACTCACGGCGACATCACAGTGGAATATCCCTTCTTCGTAAAGGAGGATTTCGACTGGAGCGACATGACACTCACGATAGAGAAACCCCAGATGTGGCAAGTCTCTGTCAATGGAAGTCCCATATCGGATTATACGGAGGACAGCCTTCTCGACCATCGCTGTGGCGTTTACAGGATTGGCAACGCTGTGAAACGAGGTGAAAACAAAGTGACGCTATATATGCCCAAAATGAACATACGGGCTGAGATTGCACCTGCCATCCTCATGGGACACTTTAAGGTTATCCCTGCATCACACGGCTTCATGCTTGGACAAGCACAACAGACAATAAGTCTGGGCGACTACACTTCACAGGGCTATCCGGAATATCCGTGGGAAATGGCCTATACAAAGCGATATCAGATTGATGGGACAGCCAACCGCCATGCTGTCAGATTGGGCAAATGGAATGGAACTGTAGCCCAGGTATGGGTAAATGGTTCCAAAGTGGGCAGCATCGCATATCCGCCTTACGAACTCGACATCACGCATGCCTTGAGGAATGGAGACAATGAGATAGAGGTGCGCGTGCTGGGCTCAATGGCCAATCTCTACGGTCCCCACTATTCCGACAGCAATGGAATCATGGGGCCGTGGATGTGGAACGGAGTCAAAGAGCAGCTGCCTGGCGCCCGTTACCGCCTGTTCCCCTACGGACTCGAGGAGGATTTCCTGGTGGTTAAGTACTATGATCTTACAATTGTTCCTTCTTTAAATAACTAAGATTTATGAATACATAGAAAAGAAAAACAGACAGTTCCTTTGGTAGGAGTGTCATCATGATTGCACTTGCGCTGCTCTCTCTGTCGAGTTGCAAACCGTCCCATGTTTCAGTCCCTTCTCCAGATGGAAACTTAACCCTCAATTTGAGTCAGGAAAAAGACAGTATACTCATATCCATCGACTACAAGGGAGAAAGAGTGATTTCTCCCTCACCCATCGGATTTGAGTCCTCCGGCAACACATTCAATTGCCAACCCTGGTCGAGCTTCTCTCGTCCCTCCTTGAGATGCAACGTGTTGTCTTTGCCATTTCAACGTGTTGTGTCGGCAGTTTCAACGTGTTGATTTGTCCGATTCAACACGTTGTCTCTTTTTGCCCATTTCATATCCCTGCAAAAACTCCTTCGCTAACCGCTAACCGTAAAGAAAAAAGGAATAGACGAAAACGATAACGAGGACGAGAAAATAGGACTCCGCGCGCAAGAAATGGGAATCGTAAATGGGACTTCAAGCTTGCTCGCCTGAGCGAAGTTTTTTATGAGCGCAAAAATGCCCTACACCCTACACCAGCACCATGTAAGATGTTGAGAGTCAGCAATTTGCACGGGTG
>JAEEGF012389671.1_pt1 | contig 99562 bp, 92 predicted proteins | sample 9134171 | NCBI WGS metagenome assembly JAEEGF01 (sample SAMN16246542, study PRJNA631951) | gut metagenome | biome: gut microbiome; feature: rumen; material: AP-attached | host: Bos | place: Iran: Karaj | collected 2018-10
TGCCTTATCGTATGCACATGTTCCAAGTGTAACTGTTCCTGTTCCAGCTACTTTAAGTACAATAGTGTTTCCGTCTTTCATTACAAGACCATGACCACCATTATCACTACTTGCTGTTACCTTCAGGAATCCATCATCCGATGTATACGGTGTTCCTATTCCACCTGTAAGTGTATAAGAATATGTATAACCATAAATCGGATTATTAGCATCTGCTGAAACCTTTATTGTTTTTGAGCCTGAAATTGCAGGATTATTAACACTTGTTGCTGTGATTGTTACACTACCTGCAGCAACGCCAGTTACAACACCATTTTCATCAACTGTTGCAATTGAATTATCACCAGAAGACCATGTTACAGATTCATCAGCAAAATATGATGCAGTTACATCTGCTTTAAGAGTTACAGTCTGTCCAACAGCAACTGAACCCGCACCACTTACAGAAACTGCTGTTACAGCTGGAACTTCATCTGTCCATGGTTTAACTGTAAATTCAGAGAAGTAAGAAGTACCACTGTTCTTCTTGAGTGTAAGAGTTGTTGCTTCTCCCTTATAAATGAACCACTTATAAGTAGAATCTGAAACGTTGGCAGCTGAAACATTTGTAAGAAGTGCTGTCTGGTTTTCAGAATCATCTCCGTAAGTTACATCGATTGTTCCGTTTCCAGTATATCCAGTCCAGCCTACAAGTACATCACCGGCAACTTTGATGTAAAGTTCGGCACCATTATTTGTCGCAAGTCCATATGAATGAGACTTCCAGTTAGCATTCCATGAAAGGAATGTGTCTGGAGAACTACCTTCTGAACCTCCGACAAGAGTACATTCTGTTGCACCGTCGGTCTTGTTCTTTCCGAACCACCATACGTAAGTTACCCCAACTTCAGGATTAATTTCTTCTTCCGTAATTTCAACTTCAACGCTGTCGCTCTTTGTTGAGTCAATAACGCTTGTTGCTGTGATTGTTACTGTACCGGCTTTAAGACCTGTAACTGTACCGTCTGCAGCAACTGTTGCTATTGTATCATCGCTTGAAGTCCATGTTACATCACCGCTTGCCATGTAAGTTGTTACTACGGTAGCAGTAAACTTAACCGGAGCAGCTGTTGAAACTGTGTCTGCACCGTTGATTGTTACGCTTTCAACTCCGGCAACTTCTGTTGTAAGTTCCTTAACATTGATTGTGTTGATGTATGATGTAGAACCTGTGAATGCTACAGTTAATGTATCTTCACCACTTCCTGTGTAGAGGAATGCGAACGGTGTTTTGTCTGTTGAAACCTTAGTAGAACCACTTGCAATTACTTCATCGCTTGAATTTGTAACTGTTATAACACCACCACTGTAAGTAGAACTTACCATGCTGATTACAGACGGTCCGCCTACCTTAATTGTAATAGTAGCTCCGCTTGATCCAAGGATCTGAAGTCCGTATCCGTCTGAGTGATATGTTACATTGTGCCATGAAACCATACCGTCAGCACTTGAACCGTCAGCAATTGCTGTACCCTGAGATGTTTTTTCTGCAGCAGTAGCATAATCAAGTACGTTATAGTCACCGTCTGCACCAGGGAATGCTACAGGAGTTCCTTCAATGTCATAATAAATTACAACGCCACCAACAACACCTGTTACGGTCTTGCTGAGAGTTTTTCCTTCAAGGAGGGCAATTGCAACGCGTACTGTTACCGTCTGTCCGGCAGCAACGTCAGTTTCAATACCCATCTTGTCAAACTTCATTGCCTTATTTTCTGCGGAAACTTCACCACGTTTGCTGAATGAACCGTCACCAACCTTAGTATAAACGATACCGCGGAGGTTACTTGTTGCAGAACAGTAAGCATCAGCTGTAATAGCTTTAATCTTGATGTCAGCTGCGGCACGGATTGTAAAGTCAGCCCAGCCGATGTCTCCGCCGGCATCTGGAGTTACGTCGCTGAGTGAAGTAAATTTATATCCGTTGTTACCCCATCCCTTGTCTGCGTCAGAAAGTGCTGCAAGTCCAACTCCACCGGCGAATCCGTAAGTTACCGGATTAGCAGCAATTGTTGCATCACGGTGATCTACGCTTGCAGCAAGAGTATAGCCTGTACTTTCCTGGAGATAACGTGCTGCATATACTTCGTTTACCGTGATTTCAATAGATTTTGAAACACTTGGTGTCTTTGTAGATGTTGCAGTGATTGTAGCTGTTCCTAGACCAAATCCTGTTACAGTTGCATCAAGACCGTTGCCAAGAGCACCACTTCCTGTTACACGGAGAACATTAGTATCACTAGATGTCCATGTAATTGACTGGTCTGTTGTATCAGAAGGAGTGAATACGGCATTTAAAGTAACTTTATCGTCTTTGTCGATTTCAAATGCTGCATCACTTCCGTTGTATGTAAGGTCAATATTTGTTGCTGAAATTACTTCAGGAATAACTTTAATACGTGCAACACCAGACATATCATCTTTTGTAGCAGTAATTGTTACAAGACTTGTCTGATTTTCTGCAGCAGTAATAGTTGCTCCGCTTACAGTAGCAACACTTTCATCTCCAGATGTAAGTGTAACACCGCTAAGAGCATTTCCTGCATAATCTGTAAATGCAAAAGAAGCTGATGCATTACCTTCAAGATAAGGAACATATGTTGGTTCCATATAAATCATTTTTCTTGAAGCATCTTCAGTAGCATTGAATTCTGCTTCCAGGGCTGTTAAATCCCACTGGTCATCAACTGCTTTGTAAATACGGCTTGAAGCATCCCATCCGCGGTTAAGAATTGCGTTACGTCCGCAGTATTCGCGTTCTGCAACTTCCTGTGAAAGCCCGTAACATCCTTCCTTGCGGCTTGAAGTGTCAATTACAGTACCATTTAAATCTGTGTTACCGTAATCTTTATAACCGATTGAACATACGCCTTCACAGTCTTCATCGTATTTAGGAGTACCTTCATACCAGAGTGAAGATTCAATTTTTTCAAATTTATTGAATACAACTGCTGCAGTTGTATCTGCACCTGAGTTACGGCCGTAGTAAGCTGCTACACCGTCGTCAACTTTAATTGTGCTGTTAAAAAGTACAAAACCCTTGTTTGCATTTGCAGTATGCATAGAACGGCTGGCAAAAATGTATGATGCGTGATTTGTTACAGCTTCTGCATCATCATAGAGACAGCGGATCTGACATTCTTCAAAAAGAACTGCATCCGGATAACCCCAGATAAAGTCTGTATCACCTTCAATGTAACACTTGTAGAACCATCCGCGTCCTTTTGAATTGCCGATAAGAAGAGTATCCTGGTGTGACTTGAATGATGAATCATATGCAACAAGTTTTGTTGTTGAATCGTAATACAATGCTTCTGCCTGTGTACCATCTTTTCCCACAACACTGCGGCTGATTGTATTTGCAAAAGTCATGTGTTTAATTGTAAGGTCTCCACCTTCATAAAGGAAGGCTGCACGAGTACGGCTTGCCGGGTTCCATCCCTCATTTGTTCCACTTCCGTCCTTACCGTTATTGTTCATCCAGTATACAACTGTATTTGCACCAAGATCACCGTCTGTTTCATCAATACCAACCATTGTAATGTTTACGTTTTTGTTGGCAAAACTCAGGCGTTCATTGTAGTAACCTGCATCAATTTCAAGTGTCCAGTTGCCAGATTTGTCTGCAAGGTAATCAAATGCTGACTGAATCTTGCTGAAGTCCTTGTTTTTACCGATTGAAATTGTATTTCCTGTGATTGATGGAGCAGCACGTGTATTAAATGCAAATGCTGAAGCATCAGAAATACCGTTGAACTGAGATCTGTTAACCTTACCAACAAGAAGACCGCTGTCAACAGTTACATAGTATGCAGTACCAGACTGAAGTGAAGTATGCGGCTTGATAACTACAACGTTACCATGAACAAAAATAAGCTGGTTTTTAACGTTAATAGTTTTGTAAGAATCGTTGGTAGCCTGAGAAGTAATCTGTTCACCAAGAGCGTAGATGGTATCTACAACTGTACCGTCAGACTTTAAGATTTTTACCGCTTTATTATTTGTAGAATCACCTTTAACAGATACGGTGCGGTTTACCTCTGGAGCTTCATCAAATTTAATGTATAAAGAAGCATCCTCATAAGCTTCTGCAAGAGTTCCTGCAGAAAGTGAATAAGTTTCTGTTACTGACAGGTCAGGCAGGTCAATGCCTGCTTCTTCCTGAATGCCGGCAGCAGGGTCTACAACAACAGGTGTACTGTTGTTCGATCCACCGCCGCTGTCACCGGAACAGCTGAAGAAACTAACTCCAAGCATTGCAACGGCAGCAAGTGTTGCAAATACTTTTCCTAATTTTTTCATAGAAAATTCCTCCATTTTCTAAATTTTTTTTAATTTTTCTCCCTGCGGCTGCGCAGAGAAAATTTTACTAATATTAGGATATGAAGAAATTGTCATCGGTTATATACAAATTTTTATTGAGTTTTCTCTAATTTTTATCGAAAATTTACAAATTTTCATTAATCTTTATATAAATTGACGTTTTTTTATAATAAAATGTGTTAAAAATCTATAAATTCTGCTAAAATCTACAAAAACCGACAATCAGACTTTAATAATACTGCAGAACTTTATAAATAATTAATTATTTTCGTCAAATTTTATCAATTTTTGTAATTTAACGATTTTTCTATAATACGGCATTTTTTCTCTACAATAATTTATGAAAATAGTGATAAAATATATTAAACTGCCTGTCATTTTTGATTTAGGCGGTTATGCTGAAAATGCTTTAAAAAATGGAGGAATTATATGTTCAAGAAAATGACTGCAGTTATCGCTGCTGCCGGCGCTCTCTTTGCTGCAAGTGCCGCTCCAAAGGTAACTCTTTCAGGTCCGGGTGCTGAAAAAACTTCTTTTGACACCATCCAGGCCGCAATCGATTCCGTTAATGGTGACGGAGAATACACCATCAGCCTTCCAAAAGGAACTTACACTGAAGTCCTTTACTACAACGGACCGGCTACTATCAAACTTTCAGGCGAAACTTCTGCCAAATATGGAAGCGACGTTATCATTCAGGAAAACAATGACGGAGACATCTGTCTTAACCGCCGTGCTGCCAACGCACAGAAAAAACGCTGTATCATCGAATTTGAAGGAAAAGGAAATTTAATCCTGGAAAACCTGACTGTAAAAAATACTTTTGAACGCCAGTCAATCAAAGGTTCAAACACTCAGGCTGAAACTGTAGGCTATGACGGTTCAGGCTATGTTGCCGCTTACAACTGTTCTTTCCTTTCTCATCAGGATACCCTGCGTACTACAGGTAAAACCTGGTTCTACAAATGCTATGTAGAAGGCGACACAGACTTCATCTGGATGGAAGTTACAGGTAAGGCCGCCCTCTTTGAAGAATGCGAAATCAATGCTGTTTACGACGAAAAACATTCAACAAAAATCGCTTATGTAGGTGCTCCGCGCATGGAAATTGCCCCGACTGCAGGCAAGGGTCTTGTAATCTTTAATTCAAAAATCATCACAGACAAACGCCAGCAGACTTATTTTGGCCGCACTCCATGGAAAACAGGCTATTATAACCAGATTGCCTACATCAACACAAAAGCTGACGGTATTGAAAAATCCGTTTGGGAAGGAAAGCCGCTGACAGCTCCCGGAGTACCGCAGAATATCATCGGCTGGAAAATGGATTCAAAAACTGCAAAAAACCTCAAGCTGGACATGAAGGGTCGTGAAGACATCATCTCTGACGCAGACGTTAAAAGTGAATTCAACGGCCGTGATGCCATCGTAAACCGCCATTTTGATATCTTAAGCAATAAATACCGTGCAGATTCTGATAATGTATGGGACTTAAACGCTCTTGCAGCAAAACAGGGCTGGAAAGTATCAAAAGACAAATCCGCTTCTGTTCAGAAAGCTGACTCTGAATGCAAAAAGACAGTTTACACATTTGACGGTAAATCTGACGTTTCTGCAGTAAAACTCAACGGTTTTGCCCAGGAAAGCGGCAAAGCTCACCTTCAGGGTAAAGAAGGCGCTTCCCTGTCATTTACTGTTCCTGGAAAAGCTCTTGTAAAGGTAATCGGATACTACAGCGGAACAGGGTCAATTCAGGCTGGAAAGCAGGGACCTGTTTCTTACGATTTTAACAATGCAACAACAGATTCTACCCTTTACAAATACTATGTTGTTTACGAAGGAAAATGCGATGTAACTGTTACTGCAGATACAAAATCATATATTACTTCTATTGAAGTATTAACTGACAACACTCTTTCTTTCCGTCCGGTAAAAGCAATTACAGTAAACTCATACAAGAACAAAAAAGAAGTTCAGGGCAAAAAAACAATGCAGATGAGCGCAGTTCTTGATCCTCAGAATCCCACAAACAACGAATACATCTGGTCTGTTTCTGATGACAATGCTGCAGAAATCGATTCAAACGGTTTCTTAAAGGCTAAGGCTGTAAAGGAAGATACTGTAATTCAGGTAATTGCAACTTCTAAAGACGAAAAGAAAGTCTCAGGTTCAAAAGACCTTAAAATCTTAAAACCGGAAGAAGGTGCATTTGCAGTTACATGGCTCAACTCGCCGGAAGCATCTGCAAGCCTGGAAGGAACAATTGATGAACCTTCTGTTGCAGCAGCAGGAAAAGCACTTCCTTCAAAAGGAAACTGGGAATTCAACTCAGGAAAAATCACTTCTGACCTTGCAAAGGGCGCCCTCTCATACACAAAGTATGAGGGAGAAATCAAGGGCCGCGACAAAGTTTATATCGACTTCCCGATTAAGGCAGCACAGGACCTTGAAATTACCACAATTGAAGTAGCATTCGGAAACCACGGAACAAGCAACATGGCCTGCCAGATTATGTGGCTTAAGGGTGGTGACAAAGGTTCAATTGCAGACGATATTGACCGCCAGGTACGCAGTGCTAAAAAAAGTTACCGTGTTTACCCGACAGTAAAAGCTGCAAAAGGAGAAACACTGACAATCCGCGTAATCCTTTACGGACTTAACGGTACAGGTGATATCGGCATTCCGACAGGAAAATCACCGACAATCGGAACTGTAACCGTAAACGGAAGGGCAGTTAAAAAATAAGGGCAGACTTTAGCTGCCATCACTAAAAAATTAGAGCCGCAGGATTTTTGAAGTACACTTTTTTTAATCCTGCGGCTTTTTTTATTCTATTTGTTTAATTCAAACAATTCTTCTGCAGATTTTCACAATAATCCTTTACTTTATTCTTCATAATCAAAGACAGGCATGTCTTCAGGAAGGAAAATAAGAAACTTCATGTATTTTACGGGTGATGAAATATCTTTTTCTGTGCGAAGGTCAATTTCTCCCATTATCGTAAAAGAGGATAATTCTTTTATCTGTGAATGGTCGCTCAGGGTAAAGCCGTGGGAGTATAAGTTAAAAGAGAATATAAAAGTAAAGAAGAGAAGAAGAAATATCTTTTTCATATCAGATTATCCAATTAATTTGAGTATACACTGACGCAAAGGAATTGGCTTGATTTTTATTCTTGCAATGAAAAAACAGTATCACATTATAGTAGAAAAACCAACATCAAATAAAAAAGGCCCCGCATTTCTGCGGGGCCTTTTAAGTATTAAGATTCAGTAAGTGAACTTACCTTAGAACTTAACACGGAATACCATTGGAATGGCGATATTTGTTACAGCGTCTTTTCCCTTTGTTCCTGAGTCGTAGTTTTCCCATACGAATCCGAGACAAATAGAAGAAGAGCCTGCGTAGAACTGAGTCCATGCACTTGCACGAAGTTCTGTTACGCTGTCACATTTTACACCTGCACTTTCATCTCCACCGAGCATGTCAGCAAAGATACCGAATACAGAGAATGTATTGTTAACCTTGTAGCGAATCATGAGGTTGTTTGAAATTACGCTGTCTGCTTTAACAGCTGTACCACCATGTTTAGCTGCTCCACCAGCGTTAGTTGAAACAATACCATTATCAGCCAGACCTTTTGTTGTAGCATTTGCTTTACCGTTGAGTTTTGAAACATTTTTCTTTGCATCAACAATTGCTGAGTAGTTGTGGAATGATGTGAAAGAAAGGTTTCCTAACTTATAGTAAAGACGAAGGTCAGCAGAGTAATCTGTGAATGAACCATCGATTACAGAACCTGCACCACCTAAAGAAACTGTTAAATCAGAAACAGGAAGTGTTGGAAGTAAGTATGCACCAAATGCAATAGCATCTGCAACTTTAAAACCACCTTTAGCTACCTGATCAATAGCAACCTGACCATATTTAACTACAAATTCTCCTGTACCAAGACCAGTTCTTGCTTCAACAAGAGCGGCAATTGTGTGACCCTGCAATGCACCACTTGAAATTGACTCTGTTTTTTCAGCAGCAGATGTTTTTTCAGATGTCTGTGGACCTTTTTCATCTGAAGTTTCATTTGTAATATATGCAAGGTTGAAGTTAAGCTTAACAGCCTTTGTGTTTAAGTTATAAACACCTCCGATTGCATAACTTTCAGATGCAGTTACTGCAACAGGAAGAACAAGGTTATCTACAAAGTATGAAGGTGAACCTGCATAAGCAGAACCAAGCTTCTTGTATTCAAAATCAACACCTTCAACATTTCCTGCGTCAATGTCTGTCTTATTGCGGTATGCACCTTTAACCTTTCCGTCTGCCCAGAATCCGGCAAACATCTGAACTTTACCGAGTTTAAGGTTTCCGCCTAAAGTCTTTGCACGGATTTTATCAGTTGTTGATTCATCTCCAACAAGTGTTACTTCAAATGAAGCGATGTCACCTTCGAGTTTGATTGCAAGGTTATCTGTACCAGGAGCTGAATAAGCGTCAGCAAATAATGTTCTTGCTGTTGCATCTTTACCATTCTGTTCAGCAGTATATGATAAAAGTGCAGCACGCTGTCTGTAGTTAACAGTTGCAGAAACATCAGCAAAAGCAGCACCTGCAACTAAAGCACTTACTGTAAGTGCACTGATTATTTTTTTCATTTAATTCCTCCAAGAAATTTTCAGCTATGTAACTTTTCCTCGAAATTAAAGAGAGAATGATACATAGATTGGTAATGAAACATCACCTATACCGGCATATGGACGTTTGTTATCCCAGCGGATATCAAAAGCGGCTGTAACTGTTGCTTTTTCTGAAGCCTTGATTTCACATGCTGGAGTGAATGCTGTTAAATTTGCACCGTATGATGCTTTTGTATCACGAACAGTATTCTGTAATGTAGCAAGGAAGCGGATGTTGTCTCCGGCTACATGACTGAATGATACCATTGCCCACATTGCAGCAACATCATCTTCCTTAGTAGCTGTAGCTAAAGCATTATAAGCTTCCTTAGAAATAGAAGAATAATTGAACATACCTGTTATGGCTGTAGCGTCGGAAAGTGCATAGCGCGCACGAAGATCAAAAGCGAGTTCTGTGGCGTCGTCAAGAGACTCTCCGTATGAACCGAAAGTGAAACCTGCAGTTGCCTGGAGTTTTTCTACCATAAGCGGGCTTACGAATGCGCCAATAGAGAATGTATCACTTGAAAGAGATCTCCATGCAAGATTGAAGTTAATTACATTTTCCTGGCGGTATGCAAGTTCTGTTACAAAACCAGACTGTGAGTCAAATTTTCCATAACCTTCTGCATCTGGATATACTTTTCCACCGTCTGTAGCAGAGCGATCAGCCTTTACTCCAATTGCTGTAATATTTACGATACCACCCTTAATCATAAGAGTTCCAGGGAGCTTGTCAGCAAGTGTGTAAGCAAGAACTGTTGACATTTCGCCAAGAGTAAGATTGTCGCTGTCTTTTGCAACACTCAAATCAATCTGTTTATTGTCAGTGCCAAATACGATAACACCCGGTTTGTATGCCTCATAGTAATCTGAATCAAGATCACCTGCATCAGCATTAATGCGGTCAACATAGCGTGCTGTCCACTTACCTGAAGTAACCTGAAGGTTTCCTACAGGAAGTCCGAAAGTTAACCAGCCGTAATATGTATCAAGCGAAAGCTTTGATTCTTCTGCAGTATCATTCCCAGAAATATCCCAGTCAAATACTACTCCTGAAATATCATTTGATACTGTAAGGCCCAGACAGTCAGTGCGCTTAACACTGTTTAAAGCCTTACTTGTACCACCAACTATTCCTGTTCCAGTCCAGGAAAAAGAAACATCGGCAAATGCAGCACCAGCAAGCAATAAAGCTGCAGCAGCTGCGGCTACGATTTTTTTCATATAAAAAATCCTCCTATTTTTTGAGGAATTTAAACCAACGGTTTTTTTCGGGAGGGTTTGTGATTGTTAATCCGGGAGATGGGAATGGATGTTTCTTTGTATAAACTGAATCTGTTTATCTGGAAGGTGCTGATGAATATTAAATCAGTTCTGATTGTTTAAAGACTAATAGTTTCTGGAGGTTTTCTATGGTTTACGGATATATCAGGGTATCTACTGATGCGCAGAATACTGCTAATCAGCGGAATGAAATTGAAAGGTTTGCTTCTGCCAATAATCTTGTGGTTGATAACTGGATTGAGGATGTGATAAGCGGTACCAAGGATCCGCACCTGAGGAATCTGGGGAAGGTTATCATGGAAAACTGCAGGGAGGGGGATTTAATTATCTGTACTGAGCTTTCACGTTTAGGCAGGAGTCTTCTTATGATTATGAATACGTTGCAGTTTTTTCTTGAACAGAAAGTAATGCTCTGGACTATAAAAGATAATTTCAGGCTTTCTGATGACCTGACCTGTAAGGTTGTTTCGTTTGCGTTCGGACTTGCTGCGGAAATTGAACGTCAGCTTATAAGCCAGCGTACTAAGGCCGCTCTGGAGCGGGTCAGGACAGAAGGCAGGCATATCGGGCGGCCTAAGGGCAGGCGTAATTCAGTTTATAAATTATCTGCTTTTGATTCTTATATTAAAAATGCCAGGAAAGCTGGTGTTTCTAAATCAAAGATAGCTCTTGAACTTGGTGTCGACTGGGATACGGTAAATGCGCATTTAAAACGGATGAATATAAAATAAGACTGCTGAAATTATTAAAATGCCTTAAAATATAAACTGAGTCTAATTCGGCTGTTCTAAAATAATAATTATATTTTAAGGGAAGACTGCAATTTGAGTATTTCTTCGAGAGGAAGTTCAACCGCCTGTGAAATCTGAACTGGTGTTAAAATATTCATTTTAAGCAAATTTTCTGCATTTTTGAGTGCGTTTATTCTTGCAGCTTCTTCAGCAGCCTCCGCTCTTGCTTCAGCTTTTGCTTCTTCAAGTTCTTCCCAATATTGTTCTCTGAATGTCATAAACTGGTTCCTCCATTCAAGGTTTTTCTTAGCAAGAAGCATTTTCTTAGAAAGCCGTTTTGTAAAATTTGAATCTGCGTTGTTTCCTTTAAGAAAATTAAAAAATGCCCTTTCTTCTGCCGACTTCATTTTATCACAGGCCGAGGCATTAAAAAAGACTTTATAAGTTCCGTCATTTAATTTTAATTTAGAATCTGTGAGACATATATTCTCAAAGGGATAAACGGGAAGACCGCATCTAAAAAGGTCATTCATACACAGAAAAATAACATATGTATCTTTTAATTCCGTATAGTTCATTCCTGCATTTAAGTGGCTGATATCGATTATTGACTGATAGTAGCGCGCCCGTTTGGGAAGATTTGTTTTATTCACTGTCTGTATTTCAATATCAAAAATCCGGTTATCGTCTTTTGTGTAAACATCAAATCTGACAGATTTTGAAGAAATTGATTCCTGTATGGTTTTTTCTGCAACAGGCTTTTCGAGATGGTCAATTTTAATGTGCAGAAGGAGTTCTAATAATTCTTTGCAAAGTTCAGGCTCAGATTCCATGATTTTGCAGAATAAAAAGTTGTTTGCGAGTGTCAGGCATTCCCACTGTTGTGAGTAAGTTGTGTTGTAATTAGACATAAAGTTCTCCATAATTATGATTGAGTTTCTCTGGTAAAAAGTTTTATAAAAAACTCTCTATGCTATATATATTGACACTACTTATAAAAAACAGACAAAAAATGAAGAAAAAAAATGCCGTTCATCTGCAAAATGAACGGCAATATTGAAAAATTAATGGATATTTTTATTTTCCTGTTTCCTTTATCTTATCTGTAACAGAATTCAAATTGTTTATCATCAAAATCGGCTGTCTTGTTGCATCCAGAGCATCACGCCAGAGGGCTCCTTCAGGGTCAACGAAGTTTCGCTTCATGGTTACCATCTGAATCGGGATGTGAACGTATTTGTTGTTTACAAGACCAACTACCATTTTTGTTTTTCCGGCCATTGCGGCGTGAACTGCATAACTTCCCAGGCGTTCACAGTAAATTGAATCGTTCGCAGTTGTTACTGATGAGCGGATCTGGTAGCTTGGGTCTACATATTTTAAGTTGATGTGAATCTGATTCTGTTTGAAGAATTCGTTGATTCTGTTGCAGAGATATGTTCCGATGTCTGCAAGTTTTTTATTGCCGCTGGCATCTGTTTCTGTTGTTGTTTCAAGTAAATCCTGACCGGCGCCTTCGGCTACAATTACTACTGCGTGGTGGCGTTCAAGGATTCGCTTTTTCAGGTGCTCTAAAAATCCGTTAGGTCCGTCAAGTTCAAAAGGAACTTCAGGAATTAAGCAGAAGTTTGTTTCGTGGCTGGCGATGGCTGTTGCTGTTGCAATAAAGCCTGATTCCCTTCCCATGAGTTTTACAAGACCGATTCCGTTTACCTGGCTGAAGGCTTCCATATGGATTGAACTTACAGCTTCTGTAGCCCGTTCTACGGCTGTTTCAAAACCGAAGGAACGGTCAATTAAAAGAAGGTCGTTATCTACTGTTTTAGGGATTCCCACAACGGCCACTTTAAGGCCGCGTTTTTCGATTTCATTTGCAATGTCGAGGGAGCCTTTCTGTGTTCCGTCTCCTCCGATTATAAAGAGCATGTTGATATTTAATGATTCAACTGCATCAACAATGTCTGCTACACGGTTTCCGCCTCCGCGGCTTGTTCCAAGGAAGGAACCTCCGATTTTGTGGATGTCGTCTACATTTGCAGGTGTTAAATCGATTGTGTCAAAACCAGATTCCGGGAAGAAACCTTTAAAACCGAAACGGAAGCCGCGGATTTTTTTTACGCCGTAGCGGTAATACAGACAGCGTACAACTGCGCGTATAACGTCGTTTAAGCCCGGGCACAATCCTCCGCAGGTACAGATTCCGGCAGTTACATGTGCCGGATTAAAATATATGTATTCCCGGGGACCTGCCTTCTGCATCAGGTTGCCTTCGTTCAGGCCGTCTCCTTTGTCTGAATCAGGAAAAACATTAACTGAATAGCGTACAAAAGAGTCGTCCCGTACATAGTTTGCGCGGAATTCTCCGTGCTGCGTTGAAAGTTCAATAGGAGAGTGAACCTTGCAGGGTCCTAAAGTTTCTATTGTAAAGTCATAAATCTGTGCCATATAAATAAAATCCTCCGAAGTAAAAACAATAACTCTTAAATTCTATCCCTTTTTTTAAGTATTTTCAAATAATTCTTAATTAGGGAAGGTATTTAAAAGATGAGTTTATTAGGGTACAATAAAACCGTAACCTGAGGGGTGACCTCAGGTTTATATAATAAAAAGGAAATAATTAAAATGAAAAAATCACTTTTAGCCGCTGCAGTTTTATTCTGCTCCGGATTTATTTTCACTTCCTGCCTTTCAAACAGTTTTTCCATGACTGAATCAGGCAGTCCTGTTGTCCTCATGCAGGTAGTAACAAATACCCATGTTCCTTACTATTCAGAAGAAACCCGGGATGATGAGTACGGGGATGAAGACGGTATTCTTTCAAACGCCATAAACGGATTTTTAGGAAAAAACAATCCTGAAATTCAGACGGTGCCTGATCGTGCCCTTTATATAGAAGAGGCTTTCCGGCGTCTTATGGCAGAAAATGCGGGAATTGAAGTTTTAGACAAGCAGATTCTTTTTGAAAGTCCTACTTATAAAAATATCGGCGAAGGCTCTGTAATGAGTTATCTTGACGTTAAGTACAGGCTTCCTGATTATAAGTTTATGGATGATATCGGCGCTAAAAAAGCCCGCCTTATCTGCCGTGAAACCGGGGCAAAAAGTCTTGTTTTTCTTAACTTTACCTTTAAGAAAGTTATTGCGGATGGTTCTAATTTGAAGGGACAGGTTGCAGCCCGTGCGGAAATGGAAATTACAGTTTACAATGATCAGGGAAAACGGGTTATTCATGACACTAGTGTGACCCAGTCTCTGGAAACCACAGAACTTTATCTGACAAAATATGATAAAGACGCAGTAGTAGAAATGTTCCCGGCTCTTATTGAAGAGCTTATCAATAAATTTATAGTGAAGTATCTGTAAAATGAAAAAAATATGTTTATTATTTTTAACCGGCGCAGCATTATTTTTAACTGGCTGTGCATCATCAAAGATTGAGCCTGCTTCCCTTGATAAAATGGCAGTAATCACAATCGGCGGGAACAGTCATCTTCCCTGGTATGAGAAAGTGAATGGAAAAGAAACCTCGGCTGTTCAGGGGGTTCTTTCCAAGGCTATCGACAACATTAAAAACTCAGATGATCCTGAAATTAGAGAAAGCTTTAACCGTCTTGATTATGCTGAAGAATCTTTAATCAGGACTTTTGAAGAAATTTTGGGAATTGGATTTGTTGATAAGGAAGAGGTTGTAAAAAATAAAAATTACAGGACTATGTCTGAAGGACTTTTGTCCGTAATGAACACAACAATTACCGCTAATGGTTATAAAGATGTCCGTTCACCTGACAAATACCATATGCGAAAAATGTCCTCTGAACTTGGGGCAAACAGTTTCATAGTATTGAATTTTGAGTTTTTCAAGAAAATAACTAAAGGTTCCGTGCTGGGCGGTACGGGTGCTCCTTTTATCAAGATGAAGGTAAAACTTTATAACAGTGAAGGAAAGGAAATAAAGTACAAGACTTATTATGCAGAAGGCGCAGAAAGCATTCCTGTAGCAGGAAAGCGTTATGATAAGGAAAAACTTGTTTCCCTTTATTCTGATGTTATTGACCAGTTAATGGCAAAGGCAGCATTAGATTTAATTAATGAATAAGAGAGACAGCGAATAAAATGGCCCGGTGTAATAAATACACCGGGCTTTTTGTTTGTATAAGGTCAAATGCAGCGCAGGGATGCGCTGATATGTAAGGCGCGAATTTTCGTAAGAAAATTCACGCGTAAAACAAAATCCATGGATGGGTTTTGTTTTACAATTTATCGATGAGCATTGAACACTTGCCGCTTGGAATAGGGAGTGTTTTCTTTTTCTGGTCAAGAATATTAATTGTAAAGTAGTAGAGCTTTTCGCTTTCCATCTGGATTTCCCAGCCCCGGACTGATTTGTTGCTCAGGATTGTAATGAGGTTTCTCTTGAGGGAAAGTTTTTCGATTCCCATGATTTCCAGATTTGGAATAATCCAGTCTACTGTTTTGCGGGGAAGACTGATTGAAAGACCGATTACGTTCTCTATCATAAGTGCAATTGTTGAAAGTCCTACTGTCTGAAGATAGCGGATTTTCGGGAAGTTCGGGTCTTTTTTCATGGTTGCATGACCTTCCTTGCAGGGCTTGTAAGCTTCGTACATGTCACCTTTTTTGCCGTCTGCAGGCTGAAGTCCTTCCAGTACAAAATAGAGGTGGCGGATTGCACATTCCCGGGCAAGGTCGTAGCGCTGGTATTTTTCAAGTCCCTTTATAACCATAAAGTTCAGTGCAGGATAAACTGAACCTAAATAGCCTTCTCCGTCTTCCTTAAAGTCCGGATCATCTGCGCTCAAAGACGGGAACGGGTGGTCTGTTCCGAAAGTTTTTGGATTTGAAAGATGTTCAATGAGAGCGTCTGCCTTATCTGCATTTGGAATTTCTGCCAGAAGGGGCCAGAATCCTGCAATTGTTTTCTGAGGAAGACGCTCTTCATCTTTGTTCAGGTCGTAGTAGAAACCTGTATCTGCATCCCACATTAAAGTATTGATTCTTGTTTTAAGTGAGAAGTATGCGCGTTTGTACTGGAAGCTTAATTCCTTGTCGTTAAGAATGTCTCCCAGGGCTGACATATGGGCACAGTTGATTGCAACGGCACAGTTAAAATCAACCGGATAATAGCAGTTTTTGCGCGGAGAATTGAACATTGTGCTTGAGCTTGCAGGGGCACTGTAAAGTCCGTTGGGCTGCTTGTAAGTCTGGTCAACCCAGTCCATGTATTTCTGGAGTACCGGCATTATGTCTTTAATGCGGCGTTTGTTTGCTGATTTATGATAAAGGTTGAATTCTGCCCAGGCAAAGAGCGGAAGTCCTATTCCTTCAGGATTATCTTTTGTTGTGAGGCTTTCGCCTGTTTTTAAATCATACTGCCAGCGGATAGCTCCGTTTTCTTCCTGTTTGCTGTAAAAATAATCAAGATTCTGATTGGCGCCGTAATTACGGTTTGAATAAACCAGGAAAAATGAAGAAAAAATTGTTTCGAACTGGTCGATTACTGCTTTATCCGGGGTCTGTGCTTTTTCCGTGTCTGTTGGCGAGGCGAGAACTGGTTTTCCGTCTTTATCCTGCGGATAAACAAAATATCCGTCCGGATCTTCTTCCAATTTTTTATTTAACCAGAAACTTGATATCCATGCCCATGTTTTGTCATAAATATCAACAAAATCCTGATCATAAAAGTGAATCTTTGGAAAGTCGCGCTTATTCACGGTAGCCCCTTAAAAAAATATAATTGTGAGTAACTGCTATTATAGCATAAAAATACTAAAATTGTTTAAAAAAATATAAAATTCTTTTAAAAATTACTCATCGTCAGAATCATCTGAACTGCTTCCTGACGGTTTTTCTTCCGTTGGAGAAGCTGCCTGTGCAGAAGGATTCCGGGCAGGAGCGGCTGAAGCTGATGCTGCTGAAGATGAAGATGTGTCTGAAGCGGCTGGCGCAGAAGAACCGGCCTGTGCAGGAGCAGAAACCTGGGGCTGAGTGCTGTTTTCTGACTTTTGAGTTTCGGAACGGGCTGTTTCAGTCTGAGGTTCTGTTTTAACTTCAGGTTTAAAATACAGATGTATTTTTTCGTTTGAAACTTTATGGCGGCTCTTTAAGAAGAGTGTGTGATTTTTTTCGTTATATACATAGCCTGAAGAATTGTAAGTTTCAAAGCGCGGGTCTGTATGGAATGAAAGTCCGTAAATTTCAATTCCGTTAAACGGTTTGATTCCGTTGAGGATTATGTAATGTGTATCTCCCTGTTTGAAAGAAACTGTAATTGAAGCTTCGGTTCCTGCTGCATTTTCCTCATAAGTGATATTTGATGCACAGGTCCATGCCCATACGCTTTCTGCATTTTTTGTTGAGACAAGGAATGAATGAGGATATGCAGGATTATTTTTGATTAAAACATGATAAATATCTGCAAGTGTACGGAGATCAAGGTTCTGATTTGCGGCAAAGGCTGTGTTTATAATCATGTATCCGCCTGAGCAGTATTCAGGCTGGGCAAAATATTTTCCGTAGTCGATAAGCGCAGAACCTGTTTCTACAGCCTGGTTAAAGGAAACAGGAGTTTCATTTGCCTGTAAAACGAGGTTGTCTGAAGAAATCGAGCAGGCATTTGTAACTGCCCCGAGACATTTTTCGATTACGCTTTCCATTGAAGCAGCGAGAGGACAGCCAGCCTTTGTAAAGCTCATGTAAACTTCAAGGATTCCTGTTGCCTGTGAAAGTGTCGGATTGAATTTTTCGATTGAAGCCGGAATTTTTACGAGATTCTGAACGGCTTCTGTTTTCTGTGCACGGAGCAGGTATTCATCAATTCTGTTTACTGAGAATATATCAAGTGATTTCTGGGCAAGGGCGTTGTTTACCATTGAGCTGAAGTTATCATTTGCCATTACAAGGCTTGGATACATTGCAACAAGAGTATTGAAGTATGGTGCGGTGTAGTATGTGCGCCTTGAACCTTTTCTGAAGGATTCAGGAACGGTTTCAAGAGCCTGGGTGTACTGTCCTGATGCCGACATTTCAGCCATGTAAGCGGCTACTATGTTTTCTGTAAGGGCAGAACCGTCTGTGAAAGCAGAAACAGCACCCTGAACAAGTGCCGTCCTGTAATTTTTGAGTGTATTTTCGTAAGCCGAGGCAGTTGCTGTTTCTGAATCAGCAGGAATTGAAGCAAAAGTGAACGTTTTTGACGGATCGTAGCGAGTGTACATTGCGACATTTCCTGAGCGTGTAAGCACAATCTGAGTGTCTGAAATCTGTGTGGCAGACATTGTGTAGGAAATGTTTTTTGAACTGAAAAGCTGTCTTGTTCTGCTCTGTTCTGTAACTGAATAGCCTGAAACAGGTTTGTAATACAGTGAAAGCCCCTTTGAATACTGCGGAAGCTGTGCTGAAACTGTTAAACTTGCCTTTGAACTTGTATCGCTTACGGCAAAAGTGATGGATGTATCATGAGTAAAGTTGAAGCGGAAACTCTGCGGGGTCGGTTGTTCCCAGGAAAGCAGGGTTAAGGCCTGTGGTGCCTGTGAAGAATGTACTGCAAGGGTTGCAGGGTGAACGTCATCGGCTGTAAATGAAATTCCTTTGAAGGATACTGAAACTGTGTTTTTTAATGACATAACTCCGTCTTTGTCCTGTGTCTGTGCAACTGACATGCGGAGAAGACCGATATTTCTTAAAATAACCGATTCGTTTCTAAATTGAAGAATAAAAATTCCGATAATAATAAAGCCGTAAAGGAATGTTAATCCTGCTGCTTTTCTAAATGGATGCTTTGACATTTGTTTTAGTGTAGCTAAAGAAGGCAAAATTTTCAATGAGGGAAAAAATGAAAAACCTGATTAATAAAAGAACACTGATTTTTGCTGCTGCCGTATTTTTTCTGGCTGCGGTCTGTGTGCCTGTAGTTTTTGCACAGACAACTCAGGCAGAAATTCAGTTTGTTCAGAAGCTGAGCGCAGTTCTTGAAAACGGAACTGTTGAACAGGCGCTCGATTTATTTAATTCGATTCCGTCAGAGCTTAAAGATGACACTGACATGATGTGCCTTAAGGGAAGCTTACTGCTTTCTTCTGGAAAAACAAAAGAGGCGACAGAGCTTGCTTCTTCTCTTCTTGTAAAAGAACCGAAAAATATTGATGTTCTTTCACTTAATGTAATGGCGGCAAAACAGAGGGGCGATAAGGTAAATAAATCAAAATATATAAAGCAGATTATTGCCCTTGAACCTTTTAATGCCGAGGCCAATATTGAACTTGCTGATGAACAGGCTTTAAAGAAAAACTGGCGCAATGCCCGCGATTATTATAAAAAAGCCCTCAATTCTGAGCCGGATAATCCTGACGCTTTATTCGGATACGGAAAAATGTGCTATTACATGGAAAAAGATAAGGATGCAAAGGATGCCTTCAATAAACTCTATGAAATGGATCCTTTAAATCCGCAGGTAAACTCATATCTTGGAAAATATGCCGCTGAAAGCAGTCAGTATAAAAAGGCAATCGAATATGTAAAGACTTCGCTTAAGTATGATCCTGACAATACTGATTACTGGTTTGATTTAGGAACCTGGAGCCGTATGAGTGGAGATTATAAAGGAGCAGAGCAGGCCTGGAAAAAAGCAGTTTCGATTGAGCCTGAATACTTTTTAGGCTACGCCTATCTTGCAGGGCTTTATGATGAGCAGAACAGAAAAAATGACGCGCTTGAATACTACCGTCTGACTGTAAACAAAAATCCTCAGTATTATTATGCTTATGAAAGTCTTGGAATGTATGCGTGGGGTGCCGGAAGCTGGGAAGAAGCCCAGCAAGCCTTTGAAGAAGCCCTTAAAAAAAATCCTGACAGTATTTCTTATAAACTTATGATCTGCGCCTGCATGTATAAGCAGAACAAAATCCAGCAGATGAAGACTTTTACAGAAGGTCTTATGAAAAAACTTCCTGATCGTCAGGGGCTTGAATATAAACTTGTGCGCATGTATCACGACAGGGGCGGAGACAGTGATGTTGCCCTTAAAGTTACAAAAGAAGAGAACCGCACAAAAAAAGGCCGCTACCTTTTCTATCTTGCGCTTTTTTATGATTTAACAGGCAAAGACAGTCTCGCTCATAAATATTATAATGAGATAACTGCCATGCAGAGCCCTATGTTTTTTGAATACAGGATGGCTCAGTGGGCTGGCGGTGAAGCAGGAAACTAATGAGTCAGACAGAAAAAGTATTAGAATTTAACGGCCGTCAGATTATTCTTTTAGGAACGGCCCATATAAGCCAGGAAAGCTGCGATGAGGTTAAAAAAGCAGTTGAAGAAAAAGAGCCTGACTGCGTTGCAATTGAACTTGATGAAGGACGCTATAAATCTTTAAATGATACAGAAAGCTGGCGTAAGCTTGATATTGTAAAAGTCCTCAAAAAAAAGCAGGGATTCCTTCTTCTTGCAAATCTTGTCCTTTCGGGCTTTCAGCGCAGGATGGGAAACAATGTCGGCGTAAAGCCTGGTGACGAGATGCGTGCGGCTGATGCTGCGGCCCGTCAGAAAAATATTCCTGCAGTTATGGTAGACCGTCCGATTCAGACGACTCTGCGCCGTGCCTGGGCTGTAAATTCCCTCTGGGGGAAATGCAAACTGATTACGGCTCTTTTTGCCAGTGCCTTTGACAAAGAGGAAGTGAGCGGTGAGCAGATTGAAAACCTTAAAAACCGCTCTGAAATGGACAGTATGATGAAAGAACTGTCTGATTATATGCCTGTTGTAAAAAAAGTTTTAATTGATGAACGCGACAGGTATCTTGCAAGTAAAATCTGGGAGTGCGAAGGCAAAAAGACATTAGCCGTTCTTGGAGCAGGTCATCTGCCGGGTGTTGAGGCATATCTTAAAGAACTTGCCGCAGGCACAAAAACTTTTGATGTTTCTGACATTTCAGAACTGCCTCCGAAGAGTTTTGGTGCAAAGATTGCCGGCTGGTTTATTCCCGTGCTTATTATGGCACTCATTGCAGCAGGTTTTGTTTACGGCGGAATGACAAAAGGTGTTGAACTTGCCGTTACCTGGGTTGTATGGAATTCCGCCCTTGCTGCGGCCGGTACTGTTGCAGCCCTTGGTCATCCTGTCACCGTTCTTGTTGCGGCCCTGACAGCACCTTTTACAAGTCTCTGTCCGTTAGTTGGAGTCGGACTTTTTACGGGGCTTGTTCAGGCAGTTGTCTGTAAACCGAAGGTAAGTGATATGGAATCACTTCAGAACGACATAAATCCTAAAGGCTTTTACAAAAACCGTATTTTACGCGTGCTTCTTGTATTCTTTTTATCGAGCCTTGGCTCTTCAATCGGGACTTTTGCGGCCGGAGCGGGTTTTGTAGTTCAGTTAGGTGAACTGTTTTCCCGTATTTTTGGCTGAAAAATAAGAAAACTCTTATTCTAAATACATTCTTTTTTAAGGTTTACATAAAGATTTAAAGGTAAGATTAAACTATGAAAAAGAATGTATACAGAAGAAAAATATTTTTTGCATTCTCTCTGCTTTTTTTTACTGTTTTCTGTGCAGGGGCATGGGCGCAGGCGGATTCTTCACAAGTAAATGAGGCAGATTATCTCTCGATGCCGCAGTATTCAAGGCTTTCTTCGCTTCTGACAGGCTGGCTTTCAAATGACCTTGAGCTTCAGAAGAAAACCCTTGAAGCAAAGTCAAAGGCTCTTTCTTTAAAATCCACTCAGATTTCAAATGGTTTTGACATTCAGCTTTCAAGCGGCGCTGTTACGGTTCAGACGGATATTTCAGGAAGTACGACGGTTTATGTAAATCCATCGGTTTCTGTTGATTTTCCTGCTGCGGCTGATTCAGGGCTTGATTTTGACCTTACATATAGAATTGAAGACGGCAAAAAAACTGTTACTGACGGAAGTCTTTCCCTTACGGCGGATATTGTTTCATCTTCTGTTAAAGAACGCAAAATTACTTTGCTTGAAGCAGAACGTGAGCTTACTCAGGCTAAGCGGGCAGTAGAAGACAGGGCGGTAAAAGCAGAAAAAGAGTTTTATGAAAATTTGAAGAAACTTTATAACTATGCGGTTTCAATCCACACTGCAAAAAATGACCTTTATGATGATGAAACAGACCTCAGGGTTCTTGAAACAAAAGGTTACAGCAAAACTTCCGCAAGTTACAGACAGCAGGCTTTAAAGGTTGAAAGCGGCCGTCGTGACGTTATGGAAAAACAGCGCATTCTTGAAAGGGAAACTGCCGTATTTGCCTTAAAATGCGGGAAAGAGTTTACAAGGATATCCGGGACAGAAACAGGAAAAGAAAGCGCGGAAAAAAGAAGCGAAGCGGCTTATGAAGCAGTGCTTGCTTTTCTTCCGGATGCAGTTCCTGCGGTCAAAGATGTAAAAATTTTTGATTTTAAGCGTGAGGATTATGTAAGCATAGAAAGTGCAGAATGGGATAAATATATTGCACAGCTTAAGCGCGATGCAGACTGTGATCTTACTGTGAGTGCAACAGGAGAATACATATTTAATTCCAGCACTTCCCATTACGATGACGCAGGCGGAAGACTTAATTTTAACTGGAAGGGACTTACCGCAAGTGCAGGGGCATACGTTCCGACAGGAAGAAATGCTTTTGGAATCGATGATTATAAAACTATGCAGAATGATAATCCGTATTTTCAGTTCAGTCTTGCAATTAGTCCAAATGAATGGTGGCTTTCAAAAATTGAAAAAGAACAGGATAAAATCGATATTCAGAAAGAAAAAATTGCAGTACAGGCAGCAGTTGATGAATATGAAAGCGCTGTCCTTGAAAAAGTAAGTACCTTTCACGATATAAAGTGGAGCCAGGCTTCCTATGCTGAAGAATATGACATGTATACGAAACTTGAACAGGACATGGCAAAATGGCTTGAGCAGGGACTTGTTACTAAAAATGATTATCTTGACGCCCTGAACAGCAGGGAAAAGGCACGAATCAACACAATGATAAATGCCATAGACCTGATAATCTTTAATGATGAGGTTAAGCTTTTATTTCATGACAGTAACAGTTCAGATGTAAAAAACGGATCTGAAAAAACAGCAGAATAAACAGCAAAAAAAATGCAGCGGGGACAAAATTAAAATGAAAATGCCGTTTAATTTAATAAGTAAATTAAAAAAACTCTCAAAAAAGCAGAAAATCATACTCGCATCGGTTTTGACGGTTATCTTTATTTTTGCCGTAATATTTGGGGCAAAGAAAATTGTCAGTGCGTCTAAAAGTTCTGAACTTGTGCTTTACCGCGTCCGCCAGGAAACTTACGAAAATGTAATTGAAATTGCAGGAACCGTAAGTGCCGCAAAAAGCCAGACACTTCAGTCGCTTAACGATGGAACTGTAGTCGGTGTCTATAAAAAGGAAGGCGATACGGTAAAGGCAGGGGATTTAATCGTTCAACTTGATGATTCAGAACAGCAGTATAACCTTGCAAACCTTGACTATGAGATTTCAGTTGCAAAGCAGAATCAGACTTCAGGAAAAATAAAACTGATGGAAACACAGCGGCGTTCACTTGTCCAGAAAATATCTGACCGTAAAATAGCTGCCACTTTTGACGGAATTATTGCAGACCTTGATGTAGATCCTGGTGACTATCTTGAAGCAAAGGACAGCATTGGAACTCTGGTTGATACAAGTTATCTGACGGCGGAAGTTGAAGTTGCAGAGACAGACGTTTCTAAACTCAAAATCGGTCAGAAAGTTGTATTTACTTTTCCTGCTTATGACGGGCAGGTTGAAGGTTATCTTGTTTCTTATCCTGCAATCGGTGAAGTAACAAGCCGCGGAGCAACAATTGTAAACGCAAAAGTCAGAATTGATGAAGTCCCGGACGGAGTTCTGCCTAATTTCAGCTTTACAGGAAAAATCTATATTACTGAGCCTGAGACAAAACTTGTTGTAGAACGCTATGCAATCGGTCATGAAGAGGGAAAAGCCTTTGTTGAGGTGATGGAACGCGGCGGCAGGACAACTAGAAAAGAAGTCGAAGTCGAACCGTATACGGCAGACTATGTGAACATAAAAAGCGGACTTTCAGGCGGTGAAATGCTTAAAGCCCAGAGTTCAGCCGGAAAGAGCGGCAGAATGAAAACAATGATGAAGGGAAAAAAATCAGATTCTTCAAATAAAAATCAGGGCGGACAGAATCCTATGGGCGGCCCGGGCGGATTTGGCGGCGGAATGCCTCCGATGTAAGGGAACGGACAGACTGTTTATGGCAAATGTAATTTCAATGGCAGATGTAAAAAAAGTCTACTCAATGGGTGAAGAGCAGGTTCACGCGCTCAGGGGAATCAGTTTTGACGTTGAACAGGGCGAGTTTCTTGCAATAATGGGACCGTCCGGCTCAGGAAAATCTACCTGCATGAATATGATAGGCTGTCTTGACCGCCCGACTTCAGGCATCGTAAAAATCGGCGGAAAGCAGACCTCGCAGATGACAGAAAAAGAACTTGCCGTACTCAGAAACAAGACGGTCGGCTTCGTGTTTCAGCAGTATCACCTTCTGAGCGCAATGAGTGTACTTGAAAACACAATGCTCCCGCTGAGATATCAGAAAATAGAAAAGACCCTGCGCCGTGACATGGCCTTGGATGCCCTTGAAAAAGTGGGACTTTCAGACCGTGTGAATCATCTTCCAAACGAGCTTTCAGGCGGACAGAAACAGCGCGTTGCAATTGCCCGTGCCACAGTGACAAGGCCTTCGATTATTCTTGCAGACGAGCCGACAGGCGCCCTGGATTCGACGACAGGTGAACAGGTACTCGAACTTTTCGGTCAGATAAATGACGGCGGAACCACAATCGTAATAGTTACACATGACCCTAGAATCGGGGCAGCCGCAAAAAGATGCATTCATATTTTTGACGGACTTATACAGAAAGATGAAAGACAGAATCCGATTTCCTTCAGGGAGGCAATGAAAAAGTGACAGAAGATTTTATCGACGCCCTCCGTAATTTTGTCCGCTCAAAAACAAGAACATTTCTCTCGCTTTTAGGCGTAATCATCGGTGTTGCAAGTGTAATCGTGATTACAAGTATGGGTTCTTCTTCCACAAAGCAGATTGAAGATACCTTCGGTTCTTCAGGACTTGATATTGTCAGCGTAAGTGCCGGCGGTTTTATGAGGCGCAACAGGGATGCTGTCAGCCTTAAATTCAATGAATCATTCAGACAGGAACTTTTTGACAGCATAGAAAATATAAAAAAAATCTGGTACAAAAACCAGGCATCTGTAACAGTCAGCTACGGCGAAACCTCGGTAAGTTCAACGGCATATGGAATAGAACCGGGCTATCTTGAAATGTACGGACTCGAGCTTGATTACGGCGAGTATTTTACAGTTACGGATGAAGCTGCCGGTTCACAGAAAATGATAATCGGAAGTGAGGTTGCCTCATCACTTTTCCCGGACGGAAATGCGGTAGGAAAAAATGTGCTTGTGGTAACAAGTAAAGTTCCGTTTTCGTTTAAGGTAACCGGAGTATTAAAAGAACAGTCGTCAGGAATGGAAAGTTCAACTACAGGAATCTACATCCCGCGCGGTTTTTATTCAAAAAAAATAAGTCCGAATCCGGATGCCGACCAGATAATGATTCAGGCAACGGATACAAAACACTGTACCGCCATGGTGACAGATGTCACGGAATACACGAATGAAAAGGCAGGAAGTGAAGGCGCAGTCCGCGTACAGTCAATGCAGACAATGATAGAGCAGATGAGTAAAATCACCAGCACGCTATCAATAATGCTCTCAGGAATTGCCGCAATTTCACTTTTAGTCGGCGGAATCGGAATTATGAACATCATGATAGTAACTGTAACTGAACGCCGTCAGGAAATCGGTATCAGAAAGGCACTCGGAGCAAGCCCAGCAGAAATATGCCGCCAGTTTCTGGTAGAAAGTGCAGCGATAACACTTCTGGGCGGAATAATCGGAGTTCTGCTTGGGGTTGCAGTCAGTTTTGCAGTTGAATATGTAAAAGGTCAGCCGTTTGCAGTTCAGGGAGGAGCCTGTTTTATCTCGTTCATTTTCTCTGTTCTTGTAGGAATAGTCTTCGGTTTAAGCCCTGCAATCAGAGCCAGCCGCCTCGATCCTGTAGAAGCACTGGCAGGGTAAGGTGCGCCTCACGCCTGGGTTGGACCGGGCTTTCGCGCTAAGGATTGGAGCACCGGCGCAGCCGTTCGGCGCAGGTAATGCGGCGAATGGAGCGGGAAGCGGAAGTGCGGAAAGCCTGACCCGAAGGGGAGCGCCCGTTTTTTTTTACTTCCCAAAAACAGTCTTTATCATTTCCTTAAGGTTTGTTATGGGGATTGCGCCGGTTTCTTCCTGAGGAACGAGTATTTTCGTAAAATTCAATTCTCTGGCGGTCTTTACGCGCTGGCGTAGTCTTGTTACGGGGCGGATTTCTCCGGCGAGGCTTAATTCTCCTGTTATTACGGTTCCGTCGTCTATTGCAAGGTCCGTCCGTGCTGAATAAAGGCTTGCGGCAAGGGCTGCGTCGATTGAACTTTCTGTCAGACGCACTCCGCCTGCTACATTTATATAAAGATCCTGGTCACTGAATCTGATTCCTGTGCGTTTTTCAAGCACTGCTGCCACTCTTGCTACCCGTGCTGAGTCAATTTTGTCTGAGTAAACCCTGCTGACTGAGGCTTTTGCCGGGACTGTCAGAGCCTGGATTTCAACTATAAAGGCGCGGCTTCCCTCAAAAACTGCCGTGTCTGCTATTCCTGCAGGTGTTTTTCCGTTTCTTTTTGTAATGAACATTGACCCCGGGTCACTTATGCCTTCAAGTCCGTTCTCTCCCATTATAAAAATTCCCAGTTCATCAACGGAGCCGAAGCGGTTTTTCTGGGCACGCAGAAAGCGTACTTCATCATCGTTTCGCTCAAAGGAAATTACTGTATCAACCATATGTTCGAGGCTTTTTGGACCTGCTATCGAACCTTCCTTTGTTACATGTGCTGTCATTATAAGTACGCTGTCCCGCTCTTTTACCCAGCCTATAAGTTCATTTGCGCAGTATTTGAGCTGGTTTATTGTCCCGGGAACAAGTCCTGCTTCAACTGAATATACTGTCTGGATTGAATCAACAACTACAAAAAGGGGATTTAAGGCTGAAAGGGCTTCCTTTATGTCTTCAAGACGCATTGTACACAGAATTTCAATTCCGTCTGTCTTAAGTTTTAATCTGTCTGCCCGTGATTTTATCTGTCCAGCGCTTTCTTCTCCTGATATGTAAAGAACGCGTCCTGTTTTCTGGGCTGTTGCGGCTGCTGTCTGGAGAAGAAGTGTTGATTTTCCGATGCCGGGTTCTCCGCCGATTAAAACTGCACTTCTTTTCATTGCGCCACCGCCCAGAACCCGGTCAAATTCTTCTATTCCGCTGACAAAACGGGTGTTTTCCTGTGCACTTACATTTGAAAGGGGAACAGGCTTTACTTTCTGTGCTGCTCCGTTTCCAAAAAAGGCTGCGGTTGAATTAGGGTCCTTTACACATTCTTCGAGTGTATTCCAGGAACCGCAGTCAGGACATCTTCCAAGCCAGGTAGGCTGTGTGTAGCCGCATTCGCTGCATTTGTAGACTGTGACAGACTTTTTCGCCATAAAAACTCCCTTTAAAGCTGTATAAAAAATAGTAAGCAGCCGTTCATTCGTCAATAAAAAAACAGTGTTTTCTGCCTTATGCAAACCTTTATTTAGTCTTAAAGTTTGGACTATAACGACCTCAGAAAAAACAAATTGTTAATATAAATAACGTCAGTTTTTTAAAAAAATCAGTTGACGACAATTCTGCAGTTATGTATATTAGTATCAGCTTGTAAAAAAGCTGATAAACTCTCTCCGATGTCCAGCTTGCTGGACGGCAGGACCACTTAAAAACGTTGTTTTTGGGTGGTCCTGTTACTTTTTAAATACTATTCCGACATTTTATTTTGTCGGAATTTTCCAATTTGTATTTAACTGTCATTAAAGACATCTCTGCTTATTTTCAGTTTTTTGTGAGAATGAGGCCTGATTGTGCCGCGGTACTGTACAGAGATTACTGGTTTACGACGGTTCCGGCAGGGACTGATTTTATAATCCAGGTATTTCCGCCTATGACAGCACCTTTTCCGATGACAGTTTCTCCACCAAGAATTGTAGCATTTGCGTAGATTGTTACATTATCTTCAATAGTAGGGTGCCGTTTTTTATCCTGATAGTTTTTCTGAACACTCAGCGCTCCGAGTGTTACTCCCTGATAGATTTTTACGTTTTTTCCGATAACGGTTGTTTCTCCGATTACGATACCTGTTCCGTGATCAATAAAAAAACTTTCCCCGATTTCTGCCCCGGGATGAATGTCTATGCCTGTTTTCCCGTGAATGTATTCTGTCATGATTCTTGGAATTACAGGAACTCCCGCCTTGTGGATGAAGTGGGCGAGTCTGTACACGACAATTGCTTCAAGTCCAGGATATGAAACGATTACTTCTTCATCACTTTTTGCTGCCGGGTCTCCTTCAAAGAGTGCGGTAACATCAAGGTGAATTATCCGGCGCAGTTCCGGGAGTGCTTCTATGAGTTTAAGGGAGATTTTTTCTGCCTGTGCAAAGCAGTCGCAGGTTTTTTCAGCAGATTTTTCATAAACGAGTGCTTTCTGGATTTCTTTTGTCAGCATGCTTACGATGCGGTTTACGCGCTGGCCTGTGATGTATCGGATGTTCTGAGAATTTACTTCTTCTGCAGTTCTGTAGCCTGGAAAAACAAGACTCTGCAGGTCGTTGATGACAGCGACAACATTTTCTCTGTTAGGAAAACTTTCGGCTCCTGCTTCGTTTATGCCGCCGATTTTGCTGTAAGAGTCGAGAATTTTATCTACAAGGCTGTGCATATCCATAAAAACTGCTCCTGCTGTTAAAAAATATTCTATAATAAAACTAGCATAAACTTAAATAAAAGACTACAATTTTGTGTAATAAATTCTTTTTGCTCTTGACTAAAAACGCGCAACTCTTTAAAGTTCTAGAACACGTCATTGTTGACCTGCTCTTGTAGCTCAGTTGGCAGAGCACATCGTTGGTAACGATGAGGTCAGCGGTCCGATCCCGCTCAAGAGCTTAAAAAGCTTTAAAGCATTTTTTTGAATATCTTTTTTAGGAGAATATAAAATGGGTAGCAAGAAAAAGACAGCAATTGATATCATTGCTCTTCAGTGCACAGAATGCAAACGCAAGAATTACACTACTACAAAAAACCGTAAGAACATTACTGGTAAACTTGAAAAGAATAAGTATTGCCCGTTCTGCCGCAAGGAAATTCTGCACAAAGAAACAAAAGCTAAATAAGCTTTATAAAACATTATATAAGGCTGTCTTTCAGGCAGCTTGATATATTTAGGTCGGTAGTTCAGTTGGTAGAGCATCGGTCTCCAAAACCGAGTGTCGCGAGTTCGAGTCTTGCCCGGCCTGTTATTTATTTTTAATAGTTAGAGGAAAGTTATGGCAAAGGTAACTAATTTTATAAAAGAAAGTGGTGCAGAACTTAGAAAAGTTGTCTGGCCTTCAAGAGAAGATGTTGTTTCTTCTGTTAAAGTTGTTATCGTTTCTACAATCGTAATTGCTGTTATTCTCGGCGCTTTCGATCTTCTGTTCTCTGCAGGCATGAGCCTTCTTTTCCCGGCTGCATAATAGGAAATCATAATGTCTAAAAACTGGTATATCGTTCACACTTATACAGGTTATGAAAAAAAGATTCTCCGCACTGTTAATCAAATGCTTGAAGCTGGAGAACTTGATTCAAATGTTATTACTGATGTAAAAGTTCCTGAAGAAGAAGTTGTTGAAATTAAAGACGGAAAAAAGAAGTCAAAAAAGAATATGATTCTTCCGGGATATATCATGATGGAAATGGACCTTCCGGAATTAGGCTGGAAGGACATGTGCGGTAAAATCCGTCATATCCAGGGTGTAACCGGTTTTGTAGGAACCAGTCCTTCAGAAAAACCGCGCCCGATTTCTGCTGATGAAGCTAAGAATCTTCTTCTTAAAGCCGGCGAAATCAAAGGTGATAAGAATATTAAGATCAAACAGAATTATGCTGTTGGTGATCAGGTTAAAATTACTGACGGACCGTTTGCTAACTTTAACGGTTCTGTTGAAGAAGTTGATGCAACAAAAGGCAAACTTCATGTTATGGTTCAGATTTTTGGCCGTTCGACACCGGTTGAAGTTGATCTCCTTCAGGTTGAAAAACTGATCTAACAGTTCTTCAAAAATTTACATTGAATAGAATCAGCTCTGTTTTATTGCAGGGCTTTTCCTATTATTTGGAAGAAATACAAGTCCGTTGGACAGAGGTATTTCGCTAGTGACTGAGTTTCGTCCTGAAACTCAAGTCCGACACCAATTAAGGGAGCTATAAAAATGGCTACAAAAAAGGTAACATCTGTCATTAAATTACAGTGTCCGGCAGGAGCTGCAACTCCGGCCCCACCGATTGGACCAGCTCTTGGACCTCACGGTGTTTCTGCACCTGTATTTGTTCAGCAGTTCAATGACAGAACCAAGTCAATGGAAAAGGGACTTATCATCCCTGTAATCATCACTGTTTACCAGGACCGTTCATTCACATTTGAACTTAAGACTCCTCCTGCTGCTGTTCTTATCAAGAAAGCACTGGGTCTTCAGAAGGGTGCTGGAAATCCACTCCGCGACAAAGTAGGTAAACTTACACAGGCACAGCTTACAGAAATCGCTACAACAAAAATGCCTGATATCAACGCTAATGATATCGAAGCAGCAAAGAAAATTATTGCCGGTACTGCACGCAGTATGGGTGTTGAAGTGGAGGCTGAATAATGAAACACGGAAAGAAATATTCTGAAGCTCTTAAGAAGTATGATCCACAGAAACACTATGCAGTTGCTGAAGCATGCAAAGTTGTAAAAGACATTCACTTCGTAAAATTTGATGAAACAGTAGAACTTCATGTTGCTCTCCGCCTTGGCAAGAGTCAGACAATCCGCGATACACTGGTTTTCCCAAATCAGTTTACTGCAGAAAAGAAAGTTCTCGTATTCTGTCCTGATGAACGCGCTAAGGAAGCACTTGATGCAGGTGCTACATATGCCGGTGCAGCAGAATATATCGAAAAGGTAAAGGGCGGCTGGCTTGACTTTGATGTTGCAGTTGCTACACCTGACATGATGAAGGATGTTGGTCGTCTCGGTATGGTTCTCGGACGCAAAGGTCTTATGCCTAACCCGAAAACTGGTACTGTAACAAATGATCTTGTTAACGCAATCGGCGAACTCAAAAAGGGTCGTACAGAATTCCGCGCTGACAAAGAAGGTATCATCCACATCGCTGTAGGTAAAGTTTCAATGGATGCAGATAAAGTTGCAGAAAACGTAACTACTCTCCTTGCAGAACTTGACCGCAAGAAGCCGGCTGATGCAAAAGCTGACTTCGTTCGCTCAGTATCAGTAAGCTCTTCAATGGGTCCTGGTGTTTGGGTAGACGTTAAGGAGGAGGCATAATCTATGGCAATCATGGCTAAAAAACTCCAGCCTGCTAAAACAGCAGCAATCGAAGAAACAAAAAAAGTTCTTTCAGATTATAATGACTTCATTTTCACAGAATACCGTGGTCTTACAGTAGAACAGATTTCTGCTCTCCGCGATAAACTCCGTGAACACGAAGCTCCAATGAAAGTTGTAAAGAACAACTTTGCACGCGTTGCATTTGAAGAAATGAAAATCGACAACGTTGCAGACTATCTTTCAGGCCCTACAGCTATTGTAATGGCTAAAGAAGACAGCAACGAAGCAGCAAAAGTTCTTTTCGACTTTGCAAAAGATACTCCTGCTCTTGTAATCAAGGGTGGTTATATCGGAAACGAAATCTATGATCAGGCTAAAATCGAAGCCTATTCAAAGGTTCCAGGCAAAAAGCAGCTTATCGCTATGCTCATGTCTACAATCAACGGCCCTGTACAGAAAATCGCAGCTACATTGCAGGCTTATGTTGATAAAAAATCAGCAGAAGGTGCTAACTAGTAACTTTCCGCTGAAGCAGATTCAGGCTTCATAGCTGTCGACTGTCTCTGCAACAAATATATATCTGCGGACCACTGGTTCAGTTTGTTCCAGCCGCAGAACAAAAATGACGTTTAATCAAAATTGATTAAACATGCCTAAATCAGGAGAAGATAATATGGCAGCAATTACACAGGATCAGATCCTCGACGCAATCGCAAACATGACAGTTCTCGAAGCATCAGAACTCGTTAAAGCAATGGAAGAAAAATTTGGTGTTACAGCAGCAGTAGCAGTAGCAGCAGCTCCAGGAGCAGCTGGTGCAGCAGGTGCAGCTGAAGAACAGACTGAATTCACAGTAACTCTTGAAAGCTTCGATGCAGCTAAAAAGATCGCTGTTATCAAAGCAGTTAAAGAAGCTCTCGGACTCGGTCTTGGTGAAGCTAAAACACTCGTTGAAGGCGCACCAAAAACACTCAAAGAAGGTGTTTCTAAAGCTGATGCTGATGACCTCATCAAGAAGATGGAAGAAGCTGGAGCTAAAGCTTCTAAAAAATAAGTTAATGCCGGTTATGCCGGTTTACTTAAAATCAGCCTGAATAAGGCTGGTCATCTTAATAAATGCTTACATGCAGGAAATAAACAGGTTTTCTGTATGTAAGCTTTTACTGTCTAAAGAGACCTTTTTTAAGGTCTGTTAAAAAAGTTAAAAATGCCGGTCAGAAGACTGGTATTCCGCCTGAAAAGGCACTATACGCTTTTTATTTTTGTGCTGTGTTTTAATCTGCTGTATGTCATACAGTTTTTTTAACATGTAGCAAATTTAACAAGGCAAGCCCCCTCACAGGAGAGTCTAATGTTCGCTAAAAGCCGAACTATCAACCGTCAGTACTTCGGAAAAGATATCCAGAACTTCATGGAAATTCCGAGTCTTATCGACATTCAGCTTTCATCTTACGAAAGCTTCCTTCAGAAAGAAAAGCTGGACAACAACGAACCTCTTGAAAACAAAGGTCTTCAGGAAGTATTCAACACAACTTTCCCAATCGAAAGTCCAGACGGCAATATGTCTCTGGAATACGAATTCTACAAACTCGAAGAAGAAAACATTAAGTTCACAGAACTTCAGTGTAAACAGAAGGGTTTAACTTACTCTGTACCTCTTAAAGCCAGAATTAACCTGAGTTTTAAAGATACAGGTGCCATCCTTCAGAAAGATATATACATGGGTGACATTCCACTCATGACAGACCGTGGTACATTCATTGTAAACGGCGCAGAACGCGTTGTTGTATCACAGATCCACCGTTCGCCTGGTGTAATTTTCAATCATGAAAAAGGCGTTTACTCTTCACGCATCATTCCGTACCGCGGATCATGGCTTGAATTTGAAATCGATCAGAAAAAAGACCTGATTTACGCAAAGATTGACCGCAAAAAGAAGATTTTAGGAACAATTTTCCTCCGTGCTTTAGGCTATAACTCACGCGAAGAAATCATCAGCCAGTTCTACAAGACAGAAATCGTTAATGTAGATGCTGCAAAAAAAGAAGAACTTGTTGATAAAGTTCTCGCAAAGGCAGTTAAAATCACTGATGAAAACGGAGAAGAAAAAGTTCTTCTCCGCGCAGGTACAGCCCTTCATATGCACGAAGTAGATGACCTTATTTCTCAGAATATTAAGGAAATCACTACAATCATTTTTGATGCCCGCAAAAAGAAGGGTAACAAAGATGAACACAACCCGTCCCTCGACAGCAGAATGATTATCAACTGTTTCGAAAAGGAAGACATGAAGTATACAAAAGAAGGTGCTTCTGATCAGGAACCGACTCTTGAAGATGCACTTACTGCTGTATTCTCAATCCTTAAACCGGGTGAACCGATGGCTGCTGAAGCTGCCAGAAACGAACTTGAAGGCATGTTCTTCAACATCCGTCATTACGATCTCGGCCGCGTAGGACGCTACAAACTCAACAAAAAATTTGACATCTACTCTGATCCTGTAGATACACATACTCTTGTTAAGAGCGATATCATCAACACAATGCGTCACCTTATCAAGGTTTATATCGGAAACGAAGTTCTCGACGATATCGATCATCTTGGTAACCGCCGTATCCGTTCTGTCGGTGAACTTATGACTAATTCCCTCAAAACAGCTTTCAGCCGCATGGAGAGAATTGCAAAAGAACGCATGAGCCTCAAAGAAACAGAAACAATGAAGCCTCAGGATTTAATTTCAATTAAACCGATTGTTGCTTCAATCAAAGAATTCTTTGGTTCTTCACAGCTTTCTCAGTTCATGGATCAGATTAACCCTCTGGCAGAACTTACTCACAAACGCCGTCTTAACGCTCTCGGTCCTGGTGGTCTTTCCCGTGACCGCGCAGGTTTCGAAGTTCGTGATGTACACTATACTCACTACGGCCGCATGTGTCCTATTGAAACTCCTGAAGGTCCGAACATCGGTCTTATCGTATCTCTCGCTATCTATACACGCGTTAATGAATACGGCTTCCTTGAAACTCCTTACCGCAAGGTAGTTAACGGAAAAGCAACAAACGAAGTTGAATATCTTTCAGCTATGGACGAAGACAAGTACTTCGTAGGTCAGGTTACTGAAGGTATGAAAGCTGACGGTTCATTCCCGACAGAAATGGTTTCATGCCGCCACGTAGGTGACTATTCAACACGTTCAGTAAAAGACATCCAGTACATGGACGTTTCTCCACGCCAGGTTATTTCGGTTTCAGCATCTTTAGTTCCATTCCTTGAACATGATGATGCTAACCGTGCGCTCATGGGTTGTAACATGCAGCGTCAGGGCGTACCTCTTCTGTTCCCGGAACCACCTTATGTTGGTACAGGTATGGAAGCTAAAGCAGCTTATGATTCAGGTGTTCTCGTTAAGGCTAAGCATGACGGTGAAGTTATCTGGGTTGAAAGCGATTTGATTAAAGTAAAAGTTGACGGATCTGATAAGATTGATGAATATCCACTTCTTAAATACCAGAGAACCAACAACGATACATGTAACCACCAGAGACCGACAGTTGAAATCGGTGAAAAAGTTAAGAAAGGTGCCGTTCTTGCTGACGGTCCTGCTACCTTCAATGGTGAACTTTCTCTCGGACGCAACCTCCTCGTTGGATTCGTACCTTGGAACGGTTACAACTACGAAGACGCTGTTCTTATCAGCCGCCGCGTAGTAAAAGAAGATATGTATACTTCTATTCATATCAAGGAATTCCAGACAGAAATCCGTGAAACAAAGCTTGGACCTGAAAAGATTACACGCGATGTTCCGAATACTTCTGAAAAAATGCTCAACAACCTCGATGCTGAAGGTATTATCCGCATCGGTGCTAAAGTACGCTCTGGAGACATCCTTGTTGGTAAAGTAACTCCAAAATCAGAAACAGAAACAACTCCTGAATTCAAACTCCTCAACTCAATCTTCGGTGAAAAAGCTAAGGAAGTTCGTGATTCTTCACTCCGCGTTCCACATGGAATCGAAGGTGTTATCATTGATGTTCAGCGCATGAAGAGAACTGAAGGTGATGACCTTAATCCTGGTGTTGATGAAGTTGTTAAAGTTCTTATTGCAAATAAACGCAAACTCCGTGAAGGTGACAAAATGGCCGGACGCCATGGAAATAAGGGTGTTGTTGCCCGCATCCTCCCGGAAGAAGACATGCCGTACCTTGCAGACGGTACTCCGCTGGATGTTTGTCTTAACCCGCTTGGTGTACCTTCCCGCATGAACATCGGTCAGATCATGGAATCTGAGCTTGGTATTGTAGGACGCTACCTCAACCAGTACTTTGAATCACCTGCATTCCAGACTCCAAGTCAGGAACAGATTGCAGAAAAGCTTCAGGAAGCAGGTTTAAGCCCTGACTGTAAGCAGATTGTACGAGACGGACGCACAGGTGAACCTTTCGTTAACCCTATTTTCGTAGGTGTTATCTACTTCCTTAAACTGCATCACCTTGTTGATGACAAGATGCATGCACGTTCAACAGGACCTTACTCACTCGTTACTCAGCAGCCTCTCGGAGGTAAAGCTCAGTTCGGTGGTCAGCGTCTCGGTGAAATGGAAGTATGGGCTCTCGAAGCATACGGTGCTGCAAATACACTGCAGGAAATGATGACAATTAAGTCAGACGATATGAACGGACGTTCTAAGATTTACGAATCTATCGTAAAAGGTGACCCGGCTGCAGCAGCAGGTGTTCCGGAATCATTCAACGTAATGGTACAGGAACTTCGTGGTCTTGGTCTTGACTTTACAATTTATGACGCAAAGGGAAAGAGAATTGCCCTTACCGAACGTGATCAGGAACTTATTGATAAAGCAAGTTCTGGTTTCGAAAAGGAGAATGAAGATGCGTGATATTCAGGATTTTGATTCAATTAAAATTAAACTGGCCAGCCCGGAAGATATCCGCAATTGGTCTTACGGCGAAGTAAAAAAGCCGGAAACAATTAACTATCGTACTCTCAGACCGGAGAAAGACGGTCTTTTCTGTGAACGCATTTTCGGTACTACAAAAGAATGGGAATGCTACTGTGGAAAGTTCAAGTCAATCCGTTACAAGGGTGTAATCTGTGACCGCTGTGGTGTTGAAGTTACACACTTCAAGGTTCGCCGCGAACGCACAGGTCATATTGAACTTGCAGCTCCAGTAAGCCACATCTGGTATTACCGCTCAGTTCCAAGCCGCATGGGTCTCCTTCTCAACATGCAGGTTGCCCAGCTCCGCTCAGTTCTTTATTACGAAAAATTCATCGTAATTGATCCGGGCGATACAGAACTTAAAAAAGGTCAGCTTCTTACAGAAGACGAATACAACGAAAACCTCGAACGCTACGGTCAGGCATTCACTGCAGGCATGGGTGCAGAAGCAATTAAAATCATGCTTGAAAACCTCAATCTTGATGAACTTGCAGTTGAACTCCGTGACAAAATGCGTGAAAAGGGTGCAAAAACAGACAAGCGTCTGCTCAAACGTATTCAGATTGTTGAAGACTTCCGCTCTTCAGGCAACAAGGCTTCATGGATGATTCTCGACGTAATTCCTGTAATTCCGCCTGATCTCCGCCCTATGGTTCAGCTTGACGGAGGACGTTTTGCAACTTCTGACCTTAACGACCTTTACCGCCGTGTTATCAACCGCAACAACCGCCTCAAGAGACTTATGCAGCTTTCTGCACCGGATATCATCATCCGCAACGAAAAACGCATGCTCCAGGAAGCAGTTGATGCCCTTTTTGATAACTCAAAACGCAAGCGTGTTGTTAAGGGTGCTTCAAACAGACCTCTTAAATCAATTTCTGACATGCTCAAGGGTAAACAGGGACGCTTCCGCCAGAACCTTCTCGGTAAGCGCGTAGACTACTCAGGACGTTCCGTAATCGTTGTTGGACCGGAATTAAAGCTCTGGCAGTGTGGTCTTCCTACAAAAATGGCTCTTGAACTCTTCAAGCCTTTCATCATGAAAAAGCTTGTTGATAAAGACATTGTATTCAACATTAAAAAAGCTAAAACTCTCGTAGAACAGGAATCACCTGAAGTATTTGCCATCCTTGATGAAGTTGTACGTGAACATCCGGTTATGCTTAACCGTGCTCCGACACTCCACCGTCTTGGTATTCAGGCATTCGAACCTGTACTCGTTGAAGGAAAAGCCCTCAAACTTCACCCGCTCGCTTGTAAGGCTTTCAACGCCGACTTCGATGGTGACCAGATGGCTATCCACGTACCGCTTACACAGGCTGCACAGATGGAATGCTGGACATTGATGCTCTCTGCCCGCAACCTTCTTGACCCTGCTAACGGTAATACAATCGTATATCCTTCTCAGGACATGGTACTTGGTATTTACTACATGACTTCGGTAAAACCAAATGCAAAAGGTACAAATAAACGTTTCTCAAGTGATGATGAAGCAATCATGGCTGCTGAAGACGGCTTTATTGAATGGAATGCTGAAATCAGCGTTCCGGCTCCAAAAGATTCATTTGATGAAGGTCAGTTCAAGGCAGGTGATGTAATCACAACTACAGCCGGACGCATCCGCTTCAATGCAGAAATGCCTGAAGGTGTAGGCTTTGTTAACAAGCGTATGGGTGATAAAGATCTCCGCAAGATGATCGAAAAAGTATTCCATACAAAAGGTGCATGGCTTACAATCCAGATGCTGGATGCAGTTAAGGCCTGCGGTTACAAAAACGCTACATTCTTCGGTGCTACTCTTTCAATGGAAGATATCCTTATTCCGGAAGAAAAGAAGCCTATGGTTGACGAAGCAAACAAACAGGTTGAAAAAATCGTTAACCAGTACTCTGAAGGTGTAATCACTGCTGATGAACGTTACAACAAAGTAACAGATATCTGGGCACGTACAAATGAAAAACTTACTGAAATCATGTACGACAAACTCCAGAAAGATAAAGACGGTTTCAATACTATCTACATGATGGCTGATTCCGGTGCCCGCGGTTCTAAAAAGCAGATTTCTCAGCTTGCCGCAATGCGTGGTTTGATGGCTAAACCAAACGGTGACATCATCGAACTTCCGGTTAAATCAAACTTCCGCGAAGGTCTTTCGGTTATCGAATACTTCATTTCATCAAACGGTGCCCGCAAAGGTCTTACAGATACTGCCCTTAAGACAGCCGATGCCGGTTACATGACACGCCGTCTTGTTGATGTTGCACAGGATGTTGTTGTTAACATGGATGACTGTGGTACTATCAACGGTATTGATTATGCTGCAATCAAAAATGGTGATGAAATCATTACACCGCTTTCAAAGAGAATTGCAGGTCACTTCACTATTGAACGCGTAATTCATCCTGTAACAGGTGAGCTCATCTGTGATGCAAATGAATACGTAACAGAAGAACTTGCAAAACAGATTGAAGATGCCGGTGTAGAAAAAGTTAAGATCCGTACAGTTCTTACCTGTGAAGCTGAACACGGTGTATGTGTTAAGTGTTACGGTAAAAACCTTGCACGCAACAAGCTTGTTGAAATCGGTGAAGCAGTTGGTGTTATCGCTGCCCAGTCAATCGGTCAGCCTGGTACACAGCTTACAATGCGTACATTCCACGTCGGCGGTACTGCTTCTAAGGAAACAGAAGATAACAAGATTGTACTTAAATATGATGTACTTGTTGGTGACATTACAGGTACACATGTTGTTACAGATAACGGTAACTGGCTCTTTACACGTAAGGGTTCAATGACAGCAACACGTCTTATCGAAGGTTATGAACTTGAAAAGACTGACAAAGCTGCTGTTGAAAACGGAGCACGCGTTCTTAAAGGCACAGTTCTTATTGAAAGAAAGGGCGGAAATGTTACTGCTAAAGAAAACGGTCACATCATCGTTCTTGACGGAAAACTCTATCTTGCCGGAAACGAACAGAAGATTGAAATCGGAAACGGTTCAACAATTCAGGTTAAGGCAGGAGATATCGTTAAGGCAGGCGATGTAATCGGAACATTCGATCCGTTCTCTGAACCTATTATTGCTGAAGTAAGCGGATACGTTCACTTTGAAGATGTTGTTCTCGGACAGACTCTTGAAGAAATCGTTGATGCTGCAACAGGTAAGTCTGAATTCCGTATTACAGACCTTCACCTTGATGTTAAGCAGCCTCGTATCCTTATTACAGATGAAGACGGTAACGAACTTGGTTCTTACTATCTTCCTGCAGGTGCCGTTCTTCGTGTTGAAGACAGACAGCAGATTGATGCAGGAAAGATTCTTGCAAGCATGCCTGTTGCTGCAGCTAAGACAAACGATATTACTGGTGGTCTTCCACGTGTATCTGAACTCTTTGAAGCACGCAAACCGAAGATTCCGTGTGTACTTTCTCAGATTTCTGGAACTGTTAAGTTCAAGGGAGTTACAAAAGGTAAGCGCGTAATCGTTGTAGAAGATGAATACGGCAAGCAGTTTGAACATGTTGTTCCAATGACACGCCGTCTCCTGGTACGTGACGGAGATCAGGTTGTAGCAGGTGAACAGCTTTGTGACGGTGCAGCAAGTGCACATGATATTCTTGCAATCCTTGGTGAAAATGCACTCATGGATTACCTTATGAATGAAATCCAGGGCGTATACTCAGCTCAGGGTGTAGCAATTGATGACAAACATATTGGTGTAATCGTTCGTCAGATGCTCCGCAAGGTAGAAATTATGTCTGTAGGTGATACAAAATTCATTTACGGACAGCAGGTTGATAAATATCATTTCCACGAAGAAAATGAACGTATTATTGCAGAAGGCGGTCAGCCGGCAGTTGCACGCCCGATGTTCCAGGGTATTACAAAGGCAGCTCTCGCAACTGACTCATTCATTTCAGCTTCTTCGTTCCAGGAAACAACACGCGTTCTTACAAATGCCGCTATCAAGGGTGATGAAGATCATCTGCGCGGTCTGAAAGAAAACGTAATCATCGGTCATATGATTCCAGCCGGAACCGGTATCAAGAATTACAGAAATGTAAAACTCTTTGATGGTTCTGATAACGATCTTGATGCACAGATGATGGAAGTTCTTGAACGCCGCCGTCTTGAAAAAGAAGCAGAGCCTCAGGTTGAAGAGCCTGTTGCAGAATCTGCCTCGGAAGAAGACTAAAAAAAAGGGAAATTCAGTGAATTTCAATGGAATTTTACTGAATTTCCCTTGAATTCAATTGACCGTATGGTTATGAATTCGTTAATATTGAATTCCCTGCATACTTTTGCAGGATTTATCTGTTTATTTTGTCCGGGGTGCTGACCGGCATAAAAATAGGAGAATAGGCGATGCCTACAATAAATCAGTTGATTCGTAAAGGTAGACAGTCTCTTGCAAACCAGACCAAATCTCCCGCACTTGAGTCTTGTCCACAGAAACGTGGTGTTTGCACTCGTGTAATGACTGTTACACCTAAAAAACCAAACTCGGCTCTCCGTAAGGTAGCCCGTGTTCGTTTGTCAAATGGAATTGAAGTTACTGCATATATCCCTGGTGTTGGACATAACCTGCAGGAACACTCAGTTGTACTTATCCGCGGTGGACGTGTAAAGGACCTTCCTGGTGTACGCTACCACATTATCCGCGGTACAAAAGATACTCTTGGCGTAGAAGGACGCAAACGTGCCCGCTCTAAGTATGGTGCCAAGAAACCTAAGGCATAATAGATAAAGGAGAATTACTATGGGAAGACATAAGAAATCAGTAAATCGTCCTATTATGCCGGATTCAAAATACAACAGCACAGTTGTTACAAAATTCGTTGCACGCATGATGCTGGACGGAAAAAAAGAAACATGTACTAAGATTATCTATGAAGCAATGGATAAGCTTAAGGCTAAAACAAATCAGGATCCGCTTGAAGTTTTCACAAAAGCTCTCGAAAACGTTAAGCCTCTGGTAGAAGTAAAGTCACGCCGCGTTGGTGGTGCTACATACCAGGTTCCGATGGAAATCAGAGATTCACGCCGTGAAGCTCTTGCAATGCGCTGGATCATCGGTGCAGCACGTTCAAGAAGCGGTCATGGTATGGCTGATACACTTGCAGCAGAACTTTTTGATGCATTCAACAATACAGGTTCTGCATACAAGAAGAAGGAAGATGTACACAAGATGGCAGAAGCAAACAAGGCTTTTGCTCACTACCGCTGGTAGTTACATCTTCCACTGTAAGTCCCCGGTTTTGCCGGGGATTTTTTTTGCGCTGCAGCTATAGATTTAATCTTCAGGATGCGGCAGGGGGTGTAAGCCCGTAGTTGCCGCGTGCGGCAATGAGCGGAAATCCGCGAAGGCTGGAAGACCCGGTTTTTCGAAGAAAAAGCCGCCCTGCTGTTTTTAAATTTTCCTGATATTAAAATATCCGAGATTTCTATAAATATTTAAAATAATTAAATCAGACTCTTGAAATTATTTTTAAAAAAATATATAAATATAGAACACGTCTAAAAGTGGATATTACTATGTACTTTTAGATTTCTCAGGGTTCTTTGAATTTTCAGACAGACTTCAATTTTATATTAAGTCTGACTTTAACCGTAAAGTTAATTGCGGAAGCAATTTTCAGGTTGGGTGGCCCTGGAAACAAAGTCCGGGGTTTCTGATGCAGGTAATCTTCTTATCTGCTGAAAGTGAACGAATGCCAGACTGTGTTGTTAAGATTTTATTTTGATAATGAGGTTGGTTTCGTAAAAAATCTTCGAAATTATGGAGATTTTTACAGGTTACAGACATCATAATCAAATAAAAATAAATTAGTGTGTATGCGAATGTGGCGTTTTCTGTACGAAAATGACCCCGTTCTGGCTTAAAGTGCATCACATATATCAACTTTTATCAGCCGGAATAAAACTAAACAGTTTCGGCAAAGGAGAAAAACATGGCTAAGGAGAAGTTCGTTAGAACTAAACCTCACATGAACGTTGGTACTATTGGTCACGTAGACCATGGTAAGACAACACTTTCAGCTGCTATCACAACATACTGTGCTAAAAAGTATGGTGATAAACTGCTCAGATACGACGAAATTGATAACGCTCCAGAAGAAAAGGAACGTGGTATCACAATCAACACTCGTCACCTTGAGTATCAGTCTGAAAAACGCCACTATGCACATATCGACTGCCCGGGACATGCTGACTATGTAAAGAACATGATTACTGGTGCTGCTCAGATGGATGGTGCTATTCTTGTAATCGCAGCTACTGATGGTGTTATGGCTCAGACAAAAGAACACCTTTTGCTTGCTCGTCAGGTAGGTGTACCAAAGATCATCGTATTCCTCAACAAAGTTGACCAGCTCGACGGCGATGAAGAAATGTTGATGCTCGTAGAAGAAGACGTTAAAGAAACAATTCAGAAATACGGCTTCTCTGCTGACACACCAATCATCAAGGGATCTGCTTTCAAAGCTCTCCAGGAAGGTGCTTCTGCTGAAGATACAAAATGTATCGAAGAATTGCTCACTGCAATGGACACATGGTTCGATGATCCAGTTCGCGATGATCAGAAACCATTCTTGATGCCAATCGAAGACATCTTCACAATCTCTGGTCGTGGTACTGTAGTTACTGGTCGTATCGAACGTGGTGTAATCAACCTCAACGACCCGGTAGAAATCGTAGGTATCCGTCCTACAGCTTCTTCAACAGCTACTGGTATCGAAATGTTCCAGAAGACTCTGGATCAGGGTATCGCAGGTGATAACGTTGGTATCCTCCTCCGTGGTGTTGAAAAGAAAGATGTTGTTCGTGGTCAGGTTCTTGCAGCTCCTGGTTCAATCCACCCACACACAAAATTCGAAGCTCAGATCTACGTTCTTTCTAAGGAAGAAGGTGGACGTCACTCACCATTCTTCACAGGTTACCGCCCACAGTTCTACTTCCGTACAACTGATATCACAGGTACAGTTGAACTTGAAGCTGGAACAGACATGGTAAAACCAGGTGATAATACAAAGATTATCGGTGAACTTATCCACCCAATCGCTATGGATGAAGGTCTTAAACTCGCTATCCGTGAAGGCGGTCGCACAATCGCTTCTGGACAGGTTACAAAGATCATCGAATAGTTAAATTAGTGATCGGCAGGATGCAGTCCTTATGGGCTGTATCCTGTTATCATTGGAGTAAATATAATGGCTAACGGAAAAATTCGTGTTAGACTTCGTGCTTTTGATGTTGAACTCATCGATCAGAGCGCAAAATCAATCGTACAGACAGTACAGAAAGCAGGTGCTAAGGTTTCAGGACCAATCCCGCTTCCTACAAGAATTAATAAGGTAACAGTTCTTCGTTCACCACATGTAAACAAAAAGTCACGTGAACAGTTTGAAATGAGAACTCACAAGCGCCTTATCGACATCCTGAATCCTACATCTGATGTAATGGATTCACTGATGAAGCTTGAACTGCCTGCCGGTGTAGACGTAGAAATTAAACAGTAAGAGCAAGACTGCGTCGCAGTTAAGTCTTACTGAAAAAACGGTAACGGTCCCTTGGATCAGGGATGGCGGCCGATTGAGAAGAGAACGGATGTTTTCTTCTATAGGAGACAAGTCAGAATGAAAGGTCTGATTGCAAAAAAAGTAGGAATGACACAGGTATTCGATGACAACGGCGAACTGACACCAGTAACCGTGATCCATGTAGAACCGAATACAGTTGTTGCTACAAAAACTAAGGAAGCTAACGGTTATGATGCTGTTGTTCTTGGTCTTGATGATGTAAAAGAATCAAAGATCAGCAAGGCATACAAAGGTCAGTTTCCGGAAAATGTATCACCAAAACGCACTCTGAAAGAATTCAGGGATTTCGACAACGAAGTAAAAATTGGTGATCAGATTGGTCTTGAGTTGTTTGAATCAACATCTTATCTCGATGTTACAGCAACTTCAAAAGGTAAGGGCTTCCAGGGCGTTATGAAACGCTGGGGCTTCCATGGTGGACGTGCTACTCACGGTTCAAAGTTCCATCGTGAAGCCGGTGGTACAGGAAACTGTACAACTCCTGGTCATAGCGTAAAGAATATCAAGATGGCAGGACGCATGGGTTTTGATCGCGTAACCGTTCAGAATCTCAAAATCGTTAAGATTGATCCTGAACTCAAAGTTATTATGGTACGCGGTGCTGTTCCTGGTGTAAAGAATTGCACACTTATCATCAAAAACGCAGTAAAGAAGTAATCCGGAGGAAATGAGAAATGGATAAGAAAGTTTTTTCAACCGATGGTAAAGAACTGCGCACAATCTCGCTTGATGATAGCATTTTTGGACTTCCAGTTAATGAAGATGCTATTTACTATGCCATCAATAACGAATTAGCTAACAAACGTGTTGGAACAGCCTGCACAAAGACTCGTTCTGAAGTACACGGATCAAATGCTAAACCATACAAACAGAAGGGAACAGGTCACGCTCGTCGTGGTGATAAGAAATCTCCTATCAATGTTGGCGGCGGTACAATTTTTGGACCAAAACCACGTGATTTCAGTTTCCAGCTCCCTAAAAAGGTTAAGCGCCTTGCAATGAAATCAATTCTCAGCCTCCAGGCTCAGAGCGACAGACTTACTGTTGTAGAAGATTTCACTGTTGAAAGCGGAAAAACAAAAGACTTGTTAAAAGTTCTTAACAATTTTGCTAAGGATGAACGCACAGTCGTTATTCTTAAAGATGATGATGCAAAGATTAAACAGGCAGGACGTAACCTCCACAATGTTTACTTCCTTTCTTTTAATCGTCTTCGTGCACATGACCTCTTCTACGGAAGAAAGGTTATTCTCCTCGAAGGTGCAGCAAAAAATCTTTCAGATTTCTATAAAGAAGAGGAGGCTAAATAATGACTGATATTCTTATTGAGCCTGTACTGTCAGAAAAGGCAACTTCTTTACGTGAAGAAGGAAAGTACACATTCAAAGTACAGCCTGATGCTACAAAGACACAGATTAAAGAAGCAGTATCAAAACTCTTCAATGTTACAGTTGTAAAAATTACTACTGTAAATGTTCTCGGTAAAGTTAAAAGGGTTCGTGGAAAACCTGGTAAAACAGCCGACTGGAAAAAGGCAATTGTTCGCCTCGCTCCAGGAGAAACAATTAAGGTATTCGAAGGCGTTTAAGCCTTCGCTAAATTAAGGGGAACCAGATGGCTCTTAAAGTTTTTAAACCATACACTCCGGGTACTCGTACCCGCATTGATTTGGTAAGAGAAGAACTGACAACCGATAAACCCGAAAAAAGTCTGGTATCAGGTCTTAAATCAAACGGTGGACGCGGTCAGGGTGGACGTATTTCTGTACGTCATCAGGGCGGCGGACACAAAAGAAAGTATCGCGTAATCGATTTCAAACGCAACAAGCACGGTATTCCGGGAACTGTTAAAACAGTTGAATATGATCCGAACCGCAGCGCTAACATTGCTTTGGTATACTACGCAGACGGTGAAAAACGCTATATCATCGCACCAAAAGGTCTTACTGTAGGACAGAAAATCATGTCTGGTGAAAATGCAGCTCCAACTGTAGGAAATGCACTTCCACTCGAAGTAATTCCAGTAGGTTTTACAGTTCACAACATCGAATTAACACTCGGTCGTGGTGGACAGCTTGCACGTTCAGCAGGTGCTTCTGCTCTCGTTGCAGCTAAAGACGGTGAATATGTAGTAATTCGTCTTCCTTCAGGTGAAACACGCCGTGTTCTTGGTAAATGCTATGCAACAATCGGTGTTGTTGGAAACGAAGAACGTATGAACACTCAGCTTGGTAAAGCAGGCCGCAAACGCTGGCTCGGTATTCGTCCGACAGTTCGTGGTATGGCTATGAACCCAGTTGATCATCCTCTTGGTGGTGGTGAAGGTGCCGGAAAAGGACATCAGCCAGTTACACCTTGGGGTCAGCCATGTAGAGGTTATAAGACTCGCAATAAGAGAAAGCCTTCTAACCGTTTCATTGTTTCACGCCGTAAGAAGTAGTAGGAGTAGCTAACAATGTCTAGATCAGTTAAGAAAGGACCTTTCATTGAAAAGAGTCTTTATAAGAAAGTTATTGAAATGAACAAAGAGTCAGACAAGAAAATGATTAAAACATATTCTCGCTGCTCTACAATCATTCCAGAGATGGTTGGAAACACTATCAGTGTTTACAACGGTAAGTCATGGATTCCTGTATATGTTACTGAAAATCTCGTTGGCCACAAGCTCGGCGAATTTGCTCCAACTCGTACATTTAAGGGACATGGCGGCACTGATAAGAGTGTTAAATAAAGGTGGATACTATGGCAGAAAAGAAAGGTTATGTAGCCACTACAAAATTCCTGATTGCATCACCAACAAAGGTTCGTCCTGTTGCTAATGTAATCAAGCAGAAGTCATGCTCAGAAGCATTGGCAATTCTTGAAAACATGCCGCAGAAAGGTGCAGAACTGATTAAGGGAACTCTTAAATCAGCTGTTGCAAACGCTCTGTATGCAAACAAGAAGCTCGATGAAGATATGCTTTACGTTAAGGAAATTCGCATCGACGAAGGTCCGAGACTTAAGAGGGTTTGGTTCCGCGCTCGCGGCCGTGCTGATCAGCTCTTAAAACGTATGTGCCATATCACCGTCATTGTTGACGAGAAGGCGGGGGAATAAAGTGGGTCAGAAAGTAAATCCTATCGGTTTGCGTCTTGGTATTAACAAGACATGGCAGTCTCGCTGGTATGCAGGTCCTCGTGACTATGCAGACCTGGTTCTTGAAGATATTAAAATCCGTAAGATGGTTAGAGAATTACCAGAATGCCAGAATGCAGACATTGCAGAAATCGAAATCGTACGTCACCCTCAGCGTGTAACTATTGTTATTCATACAGCACGCCCAGGTGTAATTATTGGTGTAAAGGGAGCTAACATTGAAAAAATCAGCTCTGAGATCCGTGCACAGTTAAACAAAACTGTTCAGATTAAGATCAAAGAAGTTAAACGTGCTGATATCAATGCTTCTCTTATCGCACAGAATGTTGGTCGCCAGCTTGCAGGCCGCGGTTCTTTCCGCAAGGCTCTCAAACAGGCTTCATCAAACGCTATGAAAGGCGGAGCACAGGGAATTAAGATTCGTTTGTCAGGTCGTCTCGGTGGCGCAGAAATGAAACGCTCAGAAGAACACAAGGAAGGTCGTGTACCTCTCCACACTCTTCGTGCAGACATTGACTACGGCACATTTGAAGCTCATACAACATACGGTAAAATCGGTGTAAAAGTATGGGTTTACAACGGCATGAACTACGGTATTGAAAAGAATGAAGATGCTGGACAGATTGTCCGCAAGCCTCATCGTGATCGCTCACAGTCAAATGACTCAAGAGCAAAACGCCCTGCTCGCGCAGATTCTTCAAAGGAGTAACATAAATGCTTAGTCCTAAAAGAGTTATTCACCGTAAGGTACAGCGCGGTAAAGTAAAGGGAAATGCTACACGTGCTAACAATATCGACTTTGGTCAGATTGCTCTCGTAGCTCTCGAACCGGTTTGGTTAACTGCACGCCACATTGAAGCTGCCCGTGTTGCCATTAACCGTACTCTTGAACGTAAGGGTAATGTATGGCTCCGCGTATTCCCTGATAAACCGATTACCAAGAAACCATCGGAAGTCCGCATGGGTAAGGGTAAAGGTGCTCCAGAATTCTGGGCTGCAAATATTAAACCAGGTGTAATCCTTTTTGAAATCGGAGACATCGACATTAAGCTCGCAGAAAAAGCTTTGACTCTTGCTGCAGCTAAACTCCCGATTAAAACAAAGATTGCATTTAAACCAACTATCGACTAAGGAGTAAGATATGGCTAATTCAAAGAAAAAGAATGTAAAAGAAATGTCTTACGCTGAACTGGTAGCTGAACGTAACGACTTGAAAAAGAAATACATGGATCTCCGTTTCCAGATGGTAATCGGCCATGTTGATAACCCAATGCAGAAGCGTACAATGCGCCGCGATATCGCACGCTTAAATACGCTCATCCGTGCAAAAGAAATTGCCGGACAGACTAAGTAGGAGCTAACCCGTGGCAGAACAGGAAGTTCAGACTAAAAAGGGAGCAAAACGTTCATTTGTTGGTATCGTAACAAGCGATAAGATGGATAAAACTATCACAGTTTCTATCGATACAAAGAGAATGAACCCTCTCTATAAGAAATACGTTACACAGACTAAGAAGTGTAAGGCACATGATGAAAAGAACGAAGCTCACATTGGTGACACAGTTCGCATCATTGAATGCAGTCCGATCAGCAAAGATAAGTGCTGGAGACTTGCAGAAATCATCGAAAGAGCAAAATAAGCTTAAGGAGTTAAATTATGCTGCAGATGCAATCAAAAATGACTGTTGCCGATAACTCTGGTGCTAAAGTTGCTCAGGTAATCAAGGTTCTCGGTGGTTCACACCGCCGTTATGCCGGAATCGGTGATATCGTAAAGGTAGCTATTAAGGAAGCAATTCCTACATCTACCATCAAACAGGGTGCAGTAGAAAATGCTGTAATCGTTCGTGTATCAAAAGAATACCGTCGTCCAGATGGAACATACATCCGTTTCGATGATAACGCATGTGTTATCGTAGATGCTGATGGAAATCCAAAAGGAAAACGTATTTTTGGACCTGTTGCACGTGAGCTCCGTGATATGGACTTCATGAAGATCGTATCACTCGCTCCAGAAGTACTGTAAGGAGAATCAATATGGAAAAGAAATTTAAAATCCGTAAAGACGATACTGTACAGGTAATCGCTGGAAAAGATAAGGGCAAACGTGGTTCTGTTGTTCGTATCATTGCTAAAAAGGATGCAGTAATTGTATCTGGCGTTAACATGGTTAAAAAGGCAATGAGAAAACGCAGCCAGCAGGATCAGGGTGGTATCGCTGAAATCGAAGCACCACTCAATATTTCAAATGTTGCGATCGTATGTAAAAAATGCGGTCCAACTAAAATTGGATTCAAAATTAACGGCGACAAGAAAATTCGTGTTTGCCGTAAGTGTGGAGAAGCACTGTAATGGATAAGTACGTACCACGGCTTAAGAAAGTCTATAAGGACACTATCGCTCCTGAGCTCTTCAAAGAACTCGGTTACACATCCGTAATGCAGATTCCTGCTATTAAAAAAGTAGTAGTAAGCATGGGTGTTGGCGAAGCTCTCACTAACAAGAAACTCCTTGATGCCGCAGTAACAGATTTAACTCTGATTACTGGACAGCATGCTGTTAAAACAAAGGCTAAGAAGAGTATTGCTAACTTTAAACTTCGTGAGGGCAATGAAGTAGGTGTAATGGTAACATTACGCGGAAACCAGATGTATGAATTCCTGGACCGCCTTATTAATGTTGCATTACCACGCGTAAAGGATTTCCGCGGAATCAAGGCAACTGGTTTTGATGGACACGGAAACTTCTCTCTTGGTATTACAGAACAGATTATCTTCCCGGAAATCGACTTCGACAAAATCGTTAAGATTGCCGGTATGAACATCTCGATTGTAACTAGCGCACGCACTGATGCTGAAGCTCGTGCATTGCTTACCAAGTTCAATATGCCTTTCAGAAAGTAGGTGAGGAACAATGGCTAAGAAATCAATGGTTATCAAAGCAAATCGCACACCTAAGTATAGCACTCGCAGCTATAACAGATGTCAGATTTGTGGTCGTCCGCGCGGATACCTTCGCAAATTCAAGATTTGTCGTATTTGTTTCCGCAAGTTAGCAGGTGAAGGCCTTTTACCAGGCGTAACAAAATCAAGTTGGTAGTGGAGGAGAATAGAAATGAGTACATCAGACCCAATAGCAGACATGCTCACTAAGGTTCGTAATGCTGTTCAGGCTCGCCACGAAAAAGTTGATGTAACAACATCAAAGCTCAAGCTTGAAATTGTTAAGATCCTTAAAACAGAAGGTTATATTAAGAACTTCAAGAAAGTACAGGAAGAAGGTCATTCTATCATCCGTATTTTCTTAAAGTATGATGAAGCAAATGCGCCGGTTATTCACGGTATTGAAAAGATTTCAACACCAGGCCGCCGTATTTATTCTGGTTACAAAGATCTGCCACGTGTTCTTAATGGATACGGTACACTGATCGTTTCAACTTCTTCTGGTGTAACAACTGGAAAGAAAGCAAGCGAAAAGATGGTTGGCGGAGAACTCGTTTGCAAAGTTTGGTAATAGGAGGAAGAGATGTCAAAAATCGGTAAGCTTCCTGTTGCTGTACCTGCAGGAGTTACAATTACAGTTAATGCTGGTGAAGTAGCTGTAAAAGGCCCGAAAGGTGAACTTAAACAGCAGTACAATGATAATGTTAAGATCGAAGTTAAAGACGGAGAACTTACAGTAACACCAGCTAATGAATCAAAGGCAGCTGCTGCTGCTCACGGACTTTACCGTGCTCTGATTCAGAATATGGTTACTGGTGTAACAAACGGTTTCCAGAAAACCCTTGTTATCACTGGTGTTGGTTACAGAGCAGAAGTTCAGGGAAAGAACCTTGTTATGAACCTTGGTTATTCAAATGACTTTATCGCTCTTATCCCGGATGGACTTACTGTTACTGCTGATGCTAATGGTAATGTTACTATTGCTGGTATCGACAAGCAGCTGGTTGGTGAATTTGCTTCACAGATCCGCAAACTTCGTCTTCCTGAACCTTACAAGGGAAAGGGAATTCGTTACAGCAACGAAGTTATCAGACGCAAAGTCGGAAAGACTGGCGTAAAATAAGGTGTAGCATATGTTTAAGAAACTTAATGATAAAGCAAGAAAGCGCCTTCATCGTAAGGTTCATATCCGTAAGTCAGTTTACGGAACAGCTGCCCGCCCACGCTTAACAGTAACACGCAGCAACTGCAACCTTTACGCTCAGGTAATTAATGATGACGAAGGTGTTACACTTGCTTCAATTTCCACACTGGAAAAAGAATTTGCTGATATTAAACCTAACACAGAAGGTGCAGCAAAACTCGGTGAAGCATTTGGAAAACGTCTTCAGGACAAAAAAATTACAACTGTAGTTTTTGACCGCAACGGATATCTGTATCATGGTGTTGTTAAGGCACTCGCAGATGGAACCCGCAAAGCAGGTATCATTTTCTAGGAGAGTCTAATGGAACGCCAGAACAAGTTCGAAAAAGAAAGAGAACAGAAAGAATTCGTTGAAAAACTTGTTAGACTGAATCGTACAGCTAAAACTGTAAAAGGTGGACGCCGTATGTCATTCTCAGCTCTCACAGTTGTAGGCGATGGAAAAGGTCGCGTAGGATACGGATTTGGTAAAGCTAATGATGTATCTGAAGCTATTAGAAAGAGTATTGACCGTGCAAAGAGAAACCTCATTACTGTTCCAGTAAAGAATGGTACTCTTCCTCACGATATCCTTGGAAAATACAAAAGTTCTTCAATCCTTTTGAAGCCAGCTTGTGCCGGTACTGGAATCATCGCAGGTGGTCCGGTTCGCGCAATCATGGAATCAATTGGTGCAACTGATGTGATTTCTAAGTCATTGGGTTCTTCAAGCCCAGTCAATGTAGTTCGTGCAACTTTTGAAGCTCTTGGCAGCCTTATGGATGCTAAGACTGTTGCAGCAAACAGAGGTAAATCTCTGCAGGAAATGTGGGGTTAATTATGGCTAAGAAAATTAAGGTAACTCTCGTAAAGAGTACAATCGGACAGAAACCGGCAAAGGTTGCTACAGTTCGCAGTCTTGGTCTTAAAAAGATTAGCTCTTCAAATGTTCTTGAAGCAACACCGGCTGTTCTTGGAATGGCTAATGCTGTATCACACCTGATCACTATCGAGGAAGTAAAATAATGTCTGATTTCGTATTAAGCGCACCACAGGGTGCAAATAAGAAAAAGCGCATTGTTGGCCGCGGTTCTTCATCAGGTCGTGGAACAACTGCAGGAAAGGGAAACAAAGGACAGCAGTCACGTTCAGGTGGCAAAACATACGTAGGATTTGAAGGCGGTCAGATGCCTCTTTATCGTCGTATTGCACACCGTGGTTTCTCTAATTACCCGTTCAAGAAAGAATACTTTGTAGTAAATGTATCTCTTCTTGAAGAAAAATATTCAGCAGGCGAAACAGTAAATAAAGAATCGCTCAAGGCAAAAGGACTTATTTCTAAGGACGATGTACTTGTAAAGATTCTTGGTACTGGTGATTTAACAAAAAAACTTACAGTTGAAGTAGAAAAAGTTTCTGCATCTGCAAAAGCTAAAATCGAAAAGGCTGGCGGTTCTGTTAAAGAAGCAGAAGCTGAAAAAAAAGCTAATTAAAATAAGTACTGGAGACACACATGGCAAACAATCCAATTGCAAACATGTTCAGAATTAAAGAGTTGAGAAACCGTATACTCTTTACTTTAGCTATTCTTGCAATATTCCGCCTGGGATGCGTGCTGACAATTCCTGGCATCAATGCTGGAGTACTCGTAGAATACTTCAGTAACCTTGCAAAGAGTGGTGAAAACGCATTTGCCAGTTACATGGACTTTTTTGCCGGTGGTGCATTCTCTAATTTCTCTGTGTTCATGCTCGGTGTAATGCCTTACATCTCAACACAGATTATTTTGCAGCTGGCGCTGATTATTTTCCCGTCTCTTAAACGTATCGTTCAGGAAGACGGCGGTCAGCGCAAATTTGCAGCATGGACTAGAATCGGTACAGTATTTGTATGTCTGATTCAGTCTGCTGCTGTAACAGTTTATGCAAACAGCATTCCTGGAGCTGTTATTCTGGAAAGCTCGCTTGCATTCAGACTGCTTGCAATGCTCACTGTTACTACAGGTGCTATGATTACTGTATGGCTTGGTGATCAGATTACTGCTCACGGTATCGGTAACGGAATTTCTATTCTGATCTTTGCCGGTATTGTTGCACGTCTTCCACATGCTGTTATTGAACTTACTCAGAAAGTTCGCAGCCATGAAATCAACGCAGTTGCAGTTATCGTTGTAATTCTGATGTTCTTTGGAATTATCGCTCTTGTAGTTTACGAACAGTCCGGCGAACGTAAAATCCCAGTACACTATGCAAAACGCGTAGTTGGACGGAAAATGTACGGTGGACAGAGTACTTATATTCCATTCAAAATTAATCCGTCGGGAGTTATTCCTGTAATTTTTGCTTCATCGTTCTTAACATTCCCGTTACAGATTATTTCCAGCCTTGGCGCTAACAAGGGTGTAGCTGCATGGGTTAACAAACTCTCATACATTCTTCAGCCGACTGGACTTACATACAATGTATTGTTAGTACTGTTAATTGTATTCTTCGCATACTTCTACACACAGGTAACACTGAACCCCACAGAAATCGCAAAGAATATCAGAGAAAACGGTGGTTCCATTCCAGGAATCCGTACTGACAAGACAGAAGAATACATGCAGAAGGTTTTAAACCGTCTCGTGTTGCCTGGTTCTTTATATCTCGCTGCAATCGCAGTTCTGCCGACAATCATCCAGATTGCATTCAAGTTCCCTCAGTCAATTGCTATGCTGATGGGCGGTACTTCTCTGTTGATTCTGGTTGGTGTTGACCTTGATACAATGAGTCAGGTTGAAGCTCTTCTTAAGATGCACCACTCTGAAGGTCTCGTAAAGAAGGGTAAATTACGTTCTAGAAATCTGTAGAATTCGTTAAAAAATTTAAAGAATTTCTAGAATTTCTATAGAACAACAAAGGGAATTTGTGGTAAATTAGATAACCCGAATTGTAGTCCATTGCGGACTGCCATGATTCGGGTTAATATCATGCTTTCCCTAGGGGGACTTTTTATGAAAGTACGAACCAGCGTAAAGCCTATCTGCGACAAGTGTAAGGTTATTAGAAGAAACGGCGTAGTACGTATTATTTGTTCTAACCCGAAACATAAGCAGAGACAGGGTTAAGGAGTAACAGATGGCTCGAATTGCGGGAGTTGACCTCCCTAATAAACACGTCGTTGTTGCATTGACTTATATTTACGGTATCGGTCGTTCATCTGCAATTGCGATTTGCGAAAAAACTAAGATTGATCCTGCCAAGATGATGAATGATCTTGATCAGGACGAACAGGCTAGACTTCGCTCTGTAATCGATGAAGAATACAAAGTTGAAGGACATCTTCGTTCAGAAATTGGTCTTAACATTAAACGTCTTATGGACATTGGTTGCTATCGTGGTCTTCGTCATCGCAAAGGTTTGCCAGTTCGCGGTCAGCGCACACGCACTAACTCACGCACTCGCAAAGGTAAGAAGAAGACAGTTGCTAACAAGAAAAAGGCTGTCTGATAGGACGGAGGATTTAATTAATGGCTACCGTAAAGAAACGAAAGGAAAAGAAGAGCGTATACGAAGGAAACGTATATATCCAGGCTACGTTCAACAATACTATCGTAACAATTACAGACTTAAACGGAAATGCTCTTTCTTGGGCATCTTCTGGTGGACTTGGCTTCCGTGGAGCAAAAAAATCAACTCCATTTGCAGCACAGACTGTTACAGAAACAGCTGTACAGAAAGCCGTAAGTTATGGTTTGCGTGAAGTTCACGTATTCGTAAAGGGACCAGGTATGGGCCGCGAAAATGCAGTTCGTGCTCTTGGTGCTCTGGGACTCAAAGTAAAGTCAATTTCTGACGTTACTCCGATTCCTCATAACGGATGTCGTCCACGCAAGACACGCCGTATGTAGTATAAATGATAAGAATGGGTGTTCCTTGTAATATCCATTTTTGTTGTTTTTATCTGCATAGTTTGTCGTAAAAGTTAGGTTTTGATCCGGTTTTTCCGGTAAAAAAGTATTTAAATGGCTGGTCTTTAGACTGACCATTACAGAAAAGCTCACAGTTGAGCGTAAATAAAAGGAGTTCAGATGGCACGTAAGAACCTGTTGAAAGGTTTCAAAAAACCAAAGGGTATTACATTTGAACATCTCGAAACAAATCCAAACTACGGAAAGTTTACTGCTTATCCTTTTGAACCAGGTTTTGGTACAACAATCGGAAATACACTTCGCCGTGTACTTCTTTCCTCAATTCAGGGATATGCTGTAACATCTGTAAGGATTACTTCATTTGATGCTGAGGGTGTTCCTCGTGTAATTCAGAGTGAATTTGATTCGATTGCTAATGTTTCAGAAGATACACTTGAAATATTAAACAGTTTGAAAATGATTCGCTTTAAGCTTCCTAACGATGCTGAACAGGATACACTTCTTTTTGAATTTAAAGGACCTGGTAAGGTAACAAGCTCAGACTTTGAAAAAGAAGGACAGCTTGAAGTTCTTACAAAAGATGTTCCTGTATTTACAATGATGGAAGGTGCAAACTTAAGCATTGAAATTCAGGTTGATCTTGGAAGAGGTTATGTTCCTGCTGAAGTAAACAGTGGTTATGTAGAAGTTGTAGGTACCATTCCGATGGATGCTATTTTCTCTCCTGTACGCAAGGTAAAGTATGCTATTGAACCTTGCCGTGTTGGTGAAAGAAACGACTACGATAAGCTGGTACTTGAAGTTTGGACAGACGGAACAATTGCTCCGGAAGATGCACTTGCAGAAGCTGCAAAGATTGCTAAAGATCATTTCTCAATCTTCGTAAACTTCAATGACAGTGATGTTTCAAGCTCAGATGATATGGATGAAGGTGATGAAAGAATCCGTTCATTACTTAATACTCCTGTGGAAGAACTGGAACTTTCAGTTCGCTCTTCAAACTGTCTGAAAAATGCTAATATCCGCACAATCGGAGAATTAACTAAAAAGACAGAAGATGACATTGCCAAGACAAGAAACTTCGGTAAAAAATCACTTACTGAAATTAAAGAAAAGCTCCTTGAATGGGGTCTTACTCTTGGAATGACAGATTACAGTCATCTTAAGAATGTAAATTTGGCAAATCCAAAGCAGAAGGAAGAATCCAATGAATCATAAGAATGGTTTTAATCCACTTTCGCGTACAACAGCACACCGCCGTGCTATGTCGCGTAACATGGTAACTTCACTTTTCAGATTTGAACGCATTACAACTACTAGTGCTAAAGCAAAAGAAGTTCGTAAGGCTGCTGAAAAATTGATTACACGCAGCAAGGTTGATACAGTACATAACCGCCGTATCGCCGCTAAATTTATTCAGGATGAAAAAATCCTTAATAAATTATTCACAGAACTCGGACCACGCATGAAGGATCGCAAAGGTGGTTACACACGCATCCTTAAAATTGGTTTCCGTCAGGGTGATGCTGCTGATATGGTAATTCTTGAACTTGTAGACTATAAGCTCCCAAGTGAAGAATCAAAGGAAAAGCCTGCTAAGGCTGCAAAAAAAGCACCAGCAAAAGCTAAGACTGCAAAAGCAGCTCCTGCTGCTGAAGAAGCAAAATAAGGAGTTAACTTATGTCTAAAGCACATCGCGGAACTGGTATCCGTCAGGAACCAAAACACGGACGTGGCAAATGCGCACGCTGTGGAAAAGAAAACATCAAAGTTCTTTATGAAAAGGAAATTGATGGAGCACAGGTTAAAGTTTGTAAATTCTGTAACGCTGCGCTCAAAAACATTGCAAGAGTAGAAGCAAGAAAGGCTAAACCAGCTGAAGCTGAAGCACCTGCTGCAGAAGCTGCTCCTACAGAAGAAGCACAGGCATAATTTTAGTTATCCTGTCTACGCCGTCCCACGGTTTTGCTGGGGCGGCTTTATTTTTTAAATAGAAAACTTTTCAAGCATAAAAAAACAGCGCAAGTATGCGCTGTTTTGAAGGGCTGTAGTTTTTTAAGAAAATACTACGGCTGCAAAAATTAAGGCTGGTTTTTGTTTGCCTAGATTTTGATTGTTTCTCCCAGTTTTGCAATTTCTGTAATTGCATTGGAAATCTGTTCGGCACCAGAAGATGCTTCCTGGAGTCCCTGTGAAACCTGGGTAGAAGACTGTACCTGTTCCTGGATTGAAGATTTGATTTCTTCAGAAAGGCCGGCAATAGTTTTTATTGCCTTGTTTGTAGAGTTGATAACTGTTTCTACCTGTTTTGTATTTATGTTGTTCTTTTCTACAAGTTCCTGAATGGCCTGTGTTGAAGATACTGTCTGTGCAGCAAGTGATTTTACTTCTTTTGCTACAACGCTGAAACCACGTCCTGCATCTCCTGCGTGTGCGGCTTCAATTGCGGCGTTCAATGCGAGTACATTAGTTTTTTCTGCGATGTCGTTAATCATGTGTACTGCATTTGTAATCTGTTCGGTACTTTCAACAAGGGCTTTGATTTCAGTATCGGCTTCGTTAATCATCTGGTTGGCAATTTCAACTGAATCTGCAACCTGACCGATATTGCCGGAGATATCCTTGATGTTTGAGGCAACTGAATCCATTGAGCGTGAAATACCATTTATGTTTACTGAAATTCCTTCAGATTTTGCAGAAACAAGGTCAGCCTTTTCTGTCATGTTCTGCATTGTAGCTTCGAGCTTTTCGCGGCTTTTGTTTCTTTCTTCAAGGAGAAGAGCACTGTAGAGTGAACATGAAATCTGATCTCTGAGGGTTGAATAAACTGTTGCTCCATAAGTATCGGCTTCAAACACGATATAACCGAGATATTTATCTGCGTAATGAAGTGATTCAATTTCGAGAATCGGAGTTTCATCGTCGCGGTAGAATCTTTCCGGGAGAATATCTGTTGTTGTAAATAAGACTCCTTCTTCAGGGATAGATATTCTCTCATTATTTTTAATTGCAAGAAGAATACGGCTCTGAGCCGGGATTTTATGATTTTCTTCTGTGTATTCGCAGTTTTCGTAAATAGCTAAGAAACAGCCTGAAACACCGATTTTTGGAAGCGACTTTGTAATTACGTTCATGAGGCTTTCAAGATTTGAGCAGGAAAGAATTTCTGTACTTACGAGACGAAGTGCAGCTTCTTTGCGGTGTTCAAGAAGTTTTGCCTGTTTCTGGATACGGCAGTCAACTTCATTTATCAGGATGCGGGCCTGCTGGAACAGGTTTTCTGATTTGATATAGAAAGAGTTATAGTCTTTGAAGGAAGTCAGTACATATTCGCGGAGAATTGTAATTATTGACTGCCATATTGAGAATTCAGAGGTAAATTTGATGTAAGTATTTAAGGCTTTTGAAAGTGACTGAATGAATACAGGTTTTGATTTGTTGTCCAGACAGTCTGCAACGAAGGAAGAAATGAAACGCGGTATGAAAGAATTAAAGAATTCCTGAATATCACTGCTCATGTATCTTTCTTTAGAAATTTCTGCAGTTAGAAGTTCGCGAAGGTCACTTTGCCATTTCGAGTTATTGAACTTAGTCTGGATGCCTGCAACTTCGAAGCTGGAAAGTACTGCGTTCTTCTGACTGAAAAGCTGTTTTGCATTTTTATGTTCTTTTGGATTTATATTTAAGAATGCTTTTTTTACGGCAGCAGATGAACAGCCGCAGGATTCTCCGAGAATAAGTTTTGTGCTGTAGCGGAATTCTTTTTCATAGTTTTCGTGGTTAATCATTGCCATGAGCGTTTTGTACGCCTGAATTCCCTGGCCATAGAACGGCATTTCAACTGAAGTAATCGGAGGATTTGACCATGCAGCATCGTCTGTTCCGTTGAAACCGCAGACAGCAATATCGTGAGGAACAGAGTAACCTTTACGGATAAGATGTTCCTGTGCTCCGATTGCTACGTTATCTCCAACTGCAACGATGGCGTCGATATCTACTCCTGGTTTAAAACCTTTCATAAGCCAGTTATCTACAGCCTTTGCACCGTCTGAGAGAGCCCAGCCTCCCGGAGGTGATATTAAATCTTCATTTATCTGGATGCCATGTGTTTTTAAGCCTTCGATATAACCTTCAAAACGTTCTTTTGCGTAAACATGTGTTTCAGGTCCGCGTATGAAGGCGATTTTTTTAAAGCCGTGAACTTCAATAAGATGCGATATTAATTCAATTTCGCCTGTACGGCAGTCTGTTACAATGAGAGGGGTTCCTTCAATTCTGAATGTCATGCAGACAAGAGGTGTCTTCATGAACTTTTTATAGAAATCAGTGGTTTTCTGGTCTACATCAGAAGAAGCCCATGAGATAATTCCAGCTGCAGAATTATCTGTGAGGATATGATAGATTATTGACCCCTGGCCTTTGTTTAAAACAGGTCCTCGGAAAGTGATGAGAGGAAAATTGTCCTTCTGACAGCTGGTTGTGATTCCTTTCCACATGTTGCTGCCAGTTGCGTCGATGAGTGAACGAGTTAAAAATGCCAGGTATCTCTTTTTCATAATTTATCCCCAGATATAAAATATAAAACTATATAGTCTCTCTTATTATATATCGTAAACATTATATATTTAATTTAGTTCAAAATATAGTAAAATTTTTATCAATATAAGAAGAAAAATATGAATTCTGTCATTTCCAGGGTTGAAGATCGTGATTATTCAGCGTATTGAGCAGCTTGGGAAGGTATGAGTTTTTTTGCAGAATATCTAAAATGTAAAATCTTTTGAAGAAACCGCTATAATTTTGATTGTATTTTGAAAATATGAAAGAGTGCTGTCTTTACTAATTTTTTAAAAGTAACTAACATTTTAATTATAAAAATATTTCCAAATTAAATGGAGGAAGAAAATGAAAAAAGTAGTTGAAGCAGCTGCTTTAGCAATGGCTGGTCTTTTGATTTTTACTTCTTGTGGTGAAAAATCATCAGATACAATTAAAATTGGTGCTATCGGACCTTACACTGGTGCTGTAGCTGTTTACGGTACAGACTGTATCAACGGTATTAATCTTGCTGCAGAAGAAATCAATGCTGCAGGCGGTATCAACGGTAAAAAAGTTGAAATCGTTGCTGAAGATGATGAAGGAAATCCTGAAAAGTCTGTAAACGCTTACAAAAAAATCGTTACAAAAGATAAGGCTAAATTTATCATTGGTTCATTAACTTCTGGATGTACACAGGCTATTACTTCACTGGCTCAGGCTCAGAAAGTACTTCAGATTGCTCCTGCTGCTACAGCTCCTGCAATCACAGATGCCGGTGACTATATTTTCCGCGCATGTTTTATTGATCCGTTCCAGGGAACTGTAGGTGCTAAATTTGCCCGGGAAACTCTCGGTTCAAAAAAAGCTGCTGTTCTTTATGATATCGGAAACGACTATTCTGTTGGTCTTACAGAGAACTTTGTAAAAACATTCTCTGAAGGCGGAGAAGTTGTTGCAAAAGAATCTTATAGTACAGGTGATAAAGACTTCAATGCTCAGATTACAAAAATCAAGAATGCTAATCCTGATGTAGTTTACCTTCCTGACTATTATGGTACTGTAGCCCTCATCGCTAAGCAGCTTCGTGCTCAGGGTGTTAACACTCCAATCGTAGGTGCAGACGGATGGGATGGTCTTACAGACAATGCAGGTGATGAAGTTCTCGGTGGTTTCTATTCAAATCACTATGCTAATGACTCAACTGGCGGTGCTGTAAAAGCATTCGTAGATGCTTACAATGCAAAATACAGCCACACACCAACTGCTTTTGCTGCTCTTGGTTATGATGCACTTTACATGCTTAAAGATGCCATCACAGCTGCTGCTTCTACAGATACAGAAGCTGTAAAAGAAGCAATGAAAGCAACTAACGGTGATTATGTAACAGGTCACGTTACTTTTGATGAAAAACGCAACCCGATTAAATCTGCTGTTATCGTTGAACTTGTAAAAGATGCTGAAGGAAAAATGACTACAGCATACAAGACAACTGTAGAACCGTAATTTAAGTTATTAATGGAGATTGCCGCACGGGTGATTTTTAGGGATGCGGTTTAACCTCCTTTTTATCTGACAAAGGCGTCAGTTTTCTCTGGAGAACCCGGAGGAGCTGACGCTTTTTTTTTGAGTAAGGCTTAGCCCCGGGGGTAAGGGCGCCCGGCGGCCACCGCAAGGGAACGTGGCTGCCGGTCAGGCAGCCTAAGTGAGTGCGGAGGCTGGAGCGGTAAGCGGAACCCTGAAACACGGGTGAGTAAGAGGCCTGTGCTTCATTTACTAAAACAAAAAAATTGCATATTATATTAGAGAAAAGAGATATTTACCTTGGAGGATAAGTTTGAACAACGGAGCTATTTTCGTTCAGCAGCTTATCAATGGACTTTCGTTAGGAAGTATTTATGCCCTGATTGCCCTTGGTTATACAATGGTATACGGCATTGTTAAGTTGATTAATTTTGCGCACGGCGATGTAATGATGATTGGAGCCTACGCAGGATATTTCGTTTTATGTGCTATGGGGACAACCCCTGCCGGAATGGTGTGCGCTTTTCTTGCAGCAATGATTTTCTGCGGCGCCCTGAGTCTTGTAATTGAGCGTCTTGCTTACAGACCTTTAAGAAATGCGCCTCGTCTTAATTCTTTGATTACTGCGATTGCGGTTGAACTTATTCTGCAGAATGTAATGCGTGTTCTGCCTTTTGTCGGACCGGATCCGCGTTCGTTTCCTACAATGCCGACAAAAAACTTTGATTTTATAATCGGTACAATTTCTAATGTTCAGATTATTGTAATAGTTCTGAGTGCGATTCTGATGATTGTACTTAACTATGTTGTAAATTATACAAAGACCGGAAAGGCAATGCAGGCGGTCAGTTTTGACCTCGGTGCATCAAGCCTGATGGGAATTAATGTCAATGCGGTTATTGCCGTAACTTTTGTTATCGGATCTATTCTTGCGGGGGCGGGCGGTGTGCTTTATGCAATTGCTTATCCTCAGATTGATCCGATGATGGGATACATTCCTGGCCTTAAGGCATTTGTTGCGGCGGTTCTCGGTGGAATCGGCTCAATCCCGGGTGCCATGGTCGGAGGTATTCTTCTTGGTGTAGCAGAAACAATGGTAAAGGCATATCTTTCTTCTCAGTATGCTGATGCTATTTCTTACTGTATCCTGATTATTATTCTTCTTGTAAAACCGGCCGGACTTCTCGGTAAAAAAGTCCGTGTAAAGGTATAGGGAGGAGAATGATGAATTTATTTAAAAGCATAAAAAATGATATTAACGGTCAGAGTGCAGCGGATAAATCAAAAATAAGGAATTTTGCGATATTAGGGGTAACGGCCCTCTGTGCAGTTTTTATTCCTTTTATTTTAATCCGTCTGGAACTTATTGATTCTTACAGTTCTCAGATTCTCACTCTCGCAGGCATTAATGCCACTATTGCCATTTCTGTTAATATGGTAAGCGGAATTGTAGGTCAGCTGACTTTAGGTCAGTGTGCGTTTGAGGCTGTAGGTGCTTATTCTGTAATTATTTTTACCCAGGATTTAGGACTTCCTCTACCTGTTGCAATGCTTGCGGCTCCTTTTATTGCGGCTGTTTTCGGCTTTTTAATCGGATTCCCGACTTTAAAACTCGAAGGTGATTACCTTGCAATTGTAACTCTTGCTTTCGGTGAGATTGTCCGTGTTGTATTCATTAACCTGAAAAATATTACCGGCGGTCCTAACGGAAAGAGCTTTAAGTACAGTTTTATGCGTGATGATCTTGTCTGGGGACCGTCTGTAAGTTATCTCGTAAGTATAGGCGTGATGGTTCTTGTAATTATTCTTCTCCAGAACTTTCTTCGCTCTACATACGGGCGTGCCGTTAAATCTGTCCGTGAAGATGAAATTGCGGCAAATTCAAATGGGATTAGTGTTTTCCGCTACAAGATGGCAGGATTTGTAATTGCCTCATTTATCGGAGGCCTTGGCGGGGCTGTTTATGCTCCGATTATCGGTTACATTAAGCCTGACATTGCTTCCTTTAATAACTCTGTAAACATGCTCATTTATGTTGTTCTGGGCGGTATGGGAAGTATCAGCGGTACTGTAATCGCTGCTTTTGTTCTTACATCTGTTCAGGAATTCCTCCGTTTCCTTGGAAACTACCGTCTTCTTTTCTATCCGGTTGTTTTGATTATCGTTATGCTTTTCAGACCACAGGGACTTATGGGCATGAAAGAACTGAGTTTTGTAAAAGGCTTTGACTGGGTCAGCTCAAAAGTAAAGGCAAAACTTGGGAGCAGAAATGCTGCGGGTAAAGAGAAAGCTGAATCTGAAGGAGGACAGAACTAATGAATGAAGAAAAACTTATCCTTCAGGTGAATGACCTTTCGATTGTATTCGGCGGGCTTAAGGCTGTAAGCGGATTTAATATGGAACTGCATCAGGGAGAACTGGTTGGTTTAATCGGACCAAATGGTGCAGGAAAGACAACTGTATTTAATATGCTTTCTGGTGTTTATACTCCGACAAGCGGCCAGATAAATTTCTGGGATAAAAAAGGAAATGTTCAGATTGTAAATAAAAAGACACCTGCTGAACTTAATCTTATTGGTATTGCCAGAACTTTCCAGAATATCCGTCTTTTCGGTAATTTGACTGTAAGTGACAATATCCGTATTGCAATGCACAGTCAGCGCAGTGTAAAGCCTCTGGATGTTCTTTTCAGGACTAAGAGGTTCTTTGAGGATGAAGAGCGCATGACTTTACGGGTGCGTAAACTGCTTAAACTTTTCGGTCTTTCTTCGAAGGAAGAGGAGTTTGCAAAGAACCTTCCGTACGGTGAACAGCGTAAACTTGAAATCTGCCGTGCTCTTGCGGCAAATCCTGCGCTGCTTCTTCTTGATGAACCGGCGGCAGGTATGAATCCTCAGGAAACTAAGGAACTGATGGAACTGATTGCTTTTATCCGCAAAGAGTTTAACCTGACAATTCTTCTTATTGAACATGACATGAAGCTTGTAATGGGAATCTGTGAGCGTCTTTACGTTTTGAATTACGGCCGTGTTCTTGCAAGCGGTGTGCCTGAAGAAATTAAGTCTAATCCTGAAGTTATTAAGGCATATCTTGGTTCTGAAGCAGAGAGTCTTGCGTAGAGGTGGAAAATGGCAGATACAATTCTTGAAGTAAAAGATTTAACTGTAAGTTATGGTGCAATCAGGGCTCTCAAAGGCATTTCTTTTGATGTAAAAAAAGGTGAAATAATTTCGCTGATCGGGTCTAATGGTGCCGGAAAAACAACAACCTTACATTCAATTTCAAATCTGATAAAAAAACAGAAGGGAACGGTTGTTTTTAATTCTGAAGACATAACAAACCTTCCTGCCGCTCAGATTGTAAGGCGCGGACTTATTCATGTCCCTGAGGGAAGACGTATTTTTGCAAATCTTTCAGTAAAAGACAATCTTGAAATGGGTGCATATACCAGAAAAGATAAGGCAGGAATTAAAAGAGACCTTGAACATGTGTTTGAGCTTTTCCCGCGCATGAAGGAGCGTATTCATCAGCTGGCAGGAACTCTTTCCGGCGGTGAACAGCAGATGCTTGCGATGGGAAGGGGGCTTATGGCTTCTCCTGATCTTCTTCTTCTTGACGAACCGAGCATGGGGCTTGCACCGATTCTGGTTGATGAAATATTTGACATTGTAAAAAAGATTAATGAAGACGGAACTACAATTCTTCTGGTTGAACAGAATGCTTACAAGGCAATGAGTATTGCTGACAGGGTATATATTCTTGAGACTGGAAATGTTGCTTCTTCTGGGGCTTCCAGGGATATGATTAAAGACCCTGCTGTTAAGGCAGCTTATCTCGGCGGTTAAATTTGCTTTTTCCTGTTTCGGGGAATAAAATTGTTTTGAGGTGATTTTATATGAAAGTAAGCGATTTTATGACTAAGAATCCGGTATATGTTTCTCCGGATACTTCTGTTACTGATGCAAAAGCCTTAATGACTAAAGAAAAAATCAACAAACTTCCTGTTGTTGATAAATCAAATAAACTTGTCGGTATTATTACTAAAAACGACCTGCAGAAAGCTGATCCTTCGAGTGCTTCAACCCTCGACATTTATGAACTGGGATACCTTCTTTCAAAACTGAAGGTTGAAAAAATCATGGTTAAATCCGTTAAGACTGTTGAAGCTGATGAAGTAATTGAAGAAGCTGCAAGAATCATGGCTGATGCAAAAATCGGCTGTCTGCCTGTTATGTCTGACGGAGTTCTTTCAGGAATTATTACGGAGACTGATATTTTCAATGCCTTTGTTACTATGTTCGGGGCACGTCATCCAGGGGTCAGGGTGATTGTTGAGCTTGCAGAAAAGCCCGGCGAACTTGCAAAAATCGCGGCTGCAGTTGCAGAAAAAAACGGAAATATTGTTTCGCTTGTAACTGCCGACGGAAGCGATATTACAAAACGTGCCATTACAATGAAGATCGGAAACCTTGATAAAAATACGGTTGAGGAACTTGTAAAATCCCTTGGCTTAACGATAATTGATATCCGTGCGACAAAATAGCTGGTGCGCGGTTAAGCGTGTTTTTCCCGCACGTAAACAGGAAGAGCCGGTTTCCAGTCCATGTACTGTGAGCCGGCTTTATTCTTTTAAAATGAATGCAGAGCACCTGAAGTGGATTTTTGCATTTGTTTTTGTGGACGGGTGCGTTAAAATTTTATTAGATTATATATATGGACAAAAGAATTGAAACGGCCTTGTCTCGTTTTTTAAGAACTTATGACAGTCCGTTTACCGCAAAAGACATTAATTCAATTCTCAAATCTTTTGGTCAGAAAGTTGAAAGGGAGGAAATAACTGAATTCCTTGACAGCGATGACCGTGTTTTTCCGTTAAAAAACAGATACTATCTTACAAAATCCGCTGCTTTTACAGGAATGTTTTTCAGTTTCCTTCCGACTCAGCAGGAACTTGACCAGCAGCTTTTTGTACCGGGCGACAGGTGCATGCCGTTCGTGGATGGAGAAATACTTTCGTGCCATCTGACTTTTGTTTATCAGAAGAAGGTTCTTCCTTCAAAAATAATGAATGCTGACTGCATCCTGGCACGCGATCTTTTTACTTTTTATGGGGATGAATATTCAAGCCAGTATATTTCGGCAGATCCCGCAAATAAAGATCTCTGTATTGCAAATAATAATTTTGAACTTCCGCCAAAACTGAGGCTGACAGGCGTTTCGCTTGAGAGTGTTTTTAAGAAGAAGCCTTTAAAAAAGGGGGACAGGATTTTGTGCCGGGTTATAGACTGGGACCAGGCTGTTATTGAAATCATTCCTGTTTATAATGAGGACAAAAATGTTTTTGTCCTGAATTCAGAAGCAGAAGATAAAGAAAACTGGATAAAAGAACTTGAGGATGCTCTGTTTGAATGTTTTTCAAATATGGGTCCGTGTGCAAGTATGGAGCAGCAGTTAAGTTATGCTTTCTATGCTCACAGAAGAGAACTCTGCAATTCTGAATGTGCTTCCATTCATGAATTTTTAAAAGAGAGCAAAAGAATCGGAATGGAACTTTTCGGCGTTGAAACGCGCTTATGGAAGAAGGGAGAAAATGTTCCTGCGGTCGGGGACTGGAACAGGGAGTATATAAAAGCAGGCCTTGAAGGTGCAATTCCTATTTTTCATGCGCCGGAATGTCTTATTGACTGTCTGATTAAAGACCAGTTTTTTGAAAAGAAAGATGATGTTGAACAGATTATTGACCGGCTTATGCCTGATTCAATGCAGTTAAGCCCGGAGGAGAAGGATTTCTTTACATTGCAAATAATGCGGAGAAATGCTATATTACGAAGGCATTACAACTGGTTTGCAGATTTTGCAATTGGTACGCTGCGTCATAAGGCGCTGCAGCTTTATTCACGCGTTGAAGAGCTGATTTGTGATATTGATTGTGCAGGGGAGCAGATTGAAAAGTTTCCTCAGCAGGAACTTGTAACACTTTCACAGCTGTTTACACATGTTTCCAGAATTCTTGAGATGCTGACCAGTGGTCCTGAATGCGCAGACGAAGAGAAGACTGCATTAAAGTTATCACTGGAAGGTATGGAGTGTAATTTTGAAGACATCCGTACTGAACTTAAAATCGCTGTTGATAAATTTAAAGCAGGACAGTTTAAAGTGATTTAGAAATTCCTTTATTACTGAAGTTTATCGGTGTAAATAAAGGTTTATCCTGCGGAGGATTTGTTGATGGTTACTGATGTAAACATCGGTGAATATTTGCGTTTCGGCGGAGTTTTTTATGATATTGAAGGAAATACTCCTGCTGAGGCTTTTAAGTCAATCTGTACTAAAATAAGTCTTCCGTCTTCTGTTCCTCCAAGAATTTTTTATGATGCGCTTTGTGCCAGAGAATCTGTTTTGAGTACGGCAGTGGGCAACGGAGTTGCAATTCCTCATTCCCAGCAGCCGCTTGCAAAGACTCCTCAGGAGCAGCGGATTTTTATCTGCTATTTAAAAGAACCCGTAAATATGAAAGCTATGGACAATAAACGTGTTCATACAATGATAATTCCTTTAAGCTGTTCAGTTCAGACACATCTGTATATAATTTCAAGGCTGGCACGTCTTTTGACTAAGGCCGATTTCAGAAAAGCGCTTGAACTGAAGCTGGGTTTAAATGAATTATATCCTTTAATAAGGACTCTCTAGTTTTTGGGAATTCCTGCTTCTTAAAAAGAGGGGCAGTTCACTGTTTTTTTTCAGTCTCTGCTGATGCGGAGCCTGAGGAAGCAGATATATATTACCTGATTCATAAGAAACAGGTTACTTTTATTACAGGGGTTTTATATGGACACAAAAGGAATTGCTGCTGTTGCAAAATCAATCCGCAGCCTGTCAATCGATGCTATCCAGAAAGCAAAATCAGGTCATCCTGGTCTCCCGCTTGGATGTGCAGAACTTGCTGCAGTTTTGTACGGAGAAGTTCTTAAACACAATCCGGCTGATTCTAAATGGGCCGACAGAGACCGTTTTGTTCTTTCTGCAGGACACGGCTCAATGCTGCTTTATTCAATTCTTTATTTAAGCGGCTACAAAGTAACTTTAGATGACATTAAAAATTTCCGTCAGGTAGGTTCAGTTTGCCCTGGACATCCGGAATTCGGCTGGACTGACGGTGTTGAAAATACTTCTGGTCCTCTTGGACAGGGAATTGCCCTTGCTGCAGGTATGGCTCTTGCTGAATCAATTGAAGCAGCAAAATATAACCGCGGCGGTCACAAAATCGTAGACCATTATACTTATTGTCTTTGCGGTGAAGGCTGTCTTGAAGAAGGCGTTTCATCAGAAGCCTGTTCTTTTGCCGGACATAATAAACTTGGAAAACTCATTGTTTTTTATGATCAGAATAAGATTTCCATTGACGGTTCAACTGACATTACTTTTACGGAAGATATTGGAAAACGCTATGAAGCTTACGGCTGGCAGGTTCTTAAAGGTGATATGTACAATGTAAAAGGCCTTGTAAAACTTGTTGAGAAGGCAAAAAAATGTACGGATAAACCGACTTTGATTATGCTTAAATCAACAATCGGAAAGTATGCTCCAAAACAGGGAACAGCTTCTGTTCACGGAGAACCGCTTGGGGATGCAGATGTAGCAGCAACAAAGAAAAATCTTGGAATTAATCCTGAAGAATTCTTCTATGTAGATCCTGATGCACTCCGCTATTTTAATGATAAAAAAGCTGAGTTTGCAAAAAAACAGGCTGACTGGAATACAGATTTTGAACAGTGGGCTAAAGAAAATCCTGAACTTGCTGCACAGTGGAAGGCTTCTTTTGAAGGAACAGCAGACGGAACTGCTGATGACCCTGTTTATGAAAAGGGAGCTTCTGTTGCTACACGTACTGCTTCCGGCGATATGATTAATGCAATGGGCTTAAGATATTCTTACCTTGTCGGCGGAAGTGCTGACCTTAAAGGTTCAAATAAATCAGGAATGAAGTGTGACGGCGGAACATATACTCCGTCAAACCGTGCAGGACGTTCAATTGAATATGGTATCCGTGAATTCGGCATGGCAAGTGAAGCTTTAGGTATGACAGCTCACGGCGGTATCCGTCCTTTTGTTGCTACTTATCTTGTTTTCAGCGATTACATGCGCCCTTCAATCCGTCTTGCTTCAATTATGAAACAGCCTGTAATTTATGATCTGACACACGATTCAATTTTTGTTGGTGAAGATGGTCCTACGCATCAGCCGATTGAGCAGCTTTCTTCTCTCCGTGCAATTCCTGGCGTTCAGGTTCTTCGTCCGGGAGATGCTGAAGAAACTGTAAGCGCATGGCATATGGCTATGGAAAGCAAAGATCATCCTGTTGTTCTTGCCCTTACAAGACAGAATGTTCCAGTTTATGAAAAAGAAGATTCTGACTGGAAGGAAAACATCAAAAAGGGTGCATATGTAGTAAAAACAGGTGCTGAGACTCCGGATGTTACAGTTGTAGCAACAGGTTCTGAAGTAAATACTGCTCTTGAAGCTGCAGCAATGGTAACTGATAAAAAAATCCGTGTAGTTTCTGTTCTTGATAAAAAACTTTTTGAATCAGATGAAGCTTACATGAAAGAAGTTCTTGGCGGTGCAAAGCGTGTTATTGTTGCTGAAGCCGGCTGCTCGACAGGCTGGGAAGCAGTAGCTACTTCAAGACGCGATCTGTTTACAATTGACCGCTTTGGTGAATCAGGTCCCGGTAAAAAAGTTGCAGAAGCCCTGGGCTTTACTGCAGAAAAACTTGCTGAACTGATTAAGGCATAGGCTGAAAGGCCGGCTGAAAAAAAGGTGACTGATATTTTCAGCCACCTTTTTTTATGGGTGTATGGTACATTGAAGCGCTGATTAAGGCTGGCACTGAGTAAAGTCCGCTCTGTTACTGTGAATCCTTTTTCTTTTTGTTCAGATACCAGCCCGTGATTCCTGCTGCAATTCCGCCGGCAATCATTATCATGCATAATACCTGGCCGGTAGAAATATTAAGAAGGGATGTGTTTGTGTAAATCGGTGCGGCAGCATCTTTTGCGATTCTGTAGCCGATGTCAGCATCGGGTTCACGGAAGTATTCGATAAAAAAGCGGAAGATTCCGTAGCCTGCGGTATAAAGCATTGTCTGGAATCCGTCAAAAGGCTTTTTTCTGTGGACGAGCCAGAGAATTGAGAAGAGAACAATTCCTTCAAAAAAGGCTTCGTAAAGCTGGCTCGGGTGGCGCGGCAGGTTTACGAGAGTTGAGGTTACTTCAATTCCGCACTTATCTGCAAAATCGGTTACCCAGCTGATTGATGATGAAAAGCGTGCTGCTCCAGGGAAAACTGTTCCCCACGGCATTGTGGTAATGCGTCCGTAAAGTTCCCCGTTTAAGAAGTTGCCGATGCGGCCGAAAGTGTAGCCTAAGGGAATTGCTGTTCCCATTGCATCAATCCATTTGAGCATAGGGCGTTTGTGACGGATACACCAGAAAATCATTCCTGCAAAACCGCCGATAAAACCGCCGTGATAGCTCATTCCTGCAAGACCCGTGAATTGTCCTGACGAATTAAAGGGCCAGAAAATAAGCCAGGGTTTTCTGTAATAATCTCCCGAGGTGTCATAAACGAGTGTTGAAAAAACTCTTGCGCCGATTAAAAGAAAAACAATTCCTGTCGCAATAAAACTGAAAATATCGTCTTCTGTTGTTTTTATTAGAGTTCCGTCTTCTGCGGTGTGGTCAAGGAAGCCTTCCTTTAAAAGTTTTTTTAATACCATGAAGGCTGTACTGAAAGCAAAAATGTACATTAAGCCGTACCAGCGGACAAGCCCTAAAACAGGAACCCCCGGGAAGATTTCCGGATGAATCCAGGAAGGGTAATTGATGTAAAGTCCTAAAAAGTTCATTTTTTAATTCCTGTGGTTATAATCCTGCGTTTTGTCCCGTCTCGAACTGAAGTTTTTAAGAGAACGGGACTGCAGTGATTTTTTATACTTTAAAGCCCTGCTGAGCTGCTTTTACAAGTTTTGATTTAAGAAGAATGTTCTCGTTTCTCAGCTGGGTAATTTCGTACTGCTGGTTTTTGATTGTTTCAGCAAGTTCTCCCATGCTTAAAGCACCTGTTCCGACAAGGTCTTCAACATATGAAAGCTTCTGTGAATAATCATCAGCGGCTTCTTCAGAGGCAAGTTCATAGGTTGAATCGAGATTGAGGTCTTCAAAATCACCGTCAAACTGCAAGGTTTCGCTCTGGAGAACTTTTTCAGCAACACGGTAGATTGCCTGACTGATTACTGCGTTAGGCTTGTACACGATTACAGGAAGTCTTGAAGAAAGAGCTTTATCCTGAAGCGTGTCGCGGTACATTACACCAAGAGATTCAACATCAAGTCCCAGATACTGCTGGCAGGAATGACGGATTTTCAAGGCTTTGTCTGCGTCTTTTGGTTCATCAATCATGTTCATTACAAGGCGGGGATGAAACTGCTTCATCTTCTGTTCAAAAACAGCAGTGTTTTCAGGATCTACTTCGCGGAGAGCTTCGATAAGTTTTGGAATGTAAAGACGCTGCAGGGAAGCAGAGTCGCTTTTGAGTTTTTCAAGATATTTTGAAGCTTCGCTGTCTTTTTTGAAGGAAGTTGCCATAAGGCGGAAGACTGCATTCTTCAAGAAAAGATAGCCGTTTAAGGTAGCTGTAACTGTCGGGGCCGTAACTACGATGCCCTGTGGTGAGAGAAGGAAGAGATCAAGGATTGTAAGGTGAGTTCCTGCTCCAAGGTCGATGATAAGGTAGTCACAGTCAAGGGAACGGAATTTTTTGATGAGGGTATTTTTCTGAAAAATCTTGAGGGAACTTAAGCCCGGAATTTCCGAGTCGCCTGCAATGAAAGAAACGTTTTCGTATTCTGTCGGCTGGATAATGTCTTCAAATTTGCTTTCTCCGGTAATGAAAGTACCGATGCCTTTTTTGGCATTGAACTGTCCGATTACGAGATGAAGGTTTGAAGCACCTAAGTCAAGGTCAGCAAGAATTACTTTTTTACCAGCCTGTCCCAGTGTGATTGCGAGATTTGCGGAAAGAAGACTTTTTCCAACGCCCCCTTTACCACTCGCGATTGGAATAATTTGCATGTATTAATTCTACCATAAATTGTTTAGAAAATATAGTAAAAAAAGCCGTGGTGTTTTCTATTGCGTTAAAATAGTTTGAAGTCTAAAATATCCATTATGAAAAAGTTATCGCGTCATATTAAAACGTTTTTTGTCATTCTTCTGACAGCGGTTTTTGCATCTCAGTGTTTTGCATCATCATCTTCTAAAACAGCATCAGATTCAAATAAACAGTCACAGCAGTATATGGAGCTGATGAACGGAGTTTTTGACTTTGTTCAGCGTAATTATGTTGATGAAGTAGACCCTGAAGTTTTGTACCGCGGGGCGCTCAAGGGAATGCTTGAGGCGTTAAATGACCCTTATACGCTTTATCTTGATAGTTCAACTTTCAGAAGTTTAAGTGATACAACAAAAGGCCAGTTCGGCGGTGTCGGACTTTCAATTTCAAAGCCTTTTGAATCTACTCCGGAAAAGCCTGCTTATGTTGAGGTTGCTTCTCCTGTAGAGGATACCCCTGGATTCAGGGCAGGTATTCAGGCCGGGGACCTTATTATAAGTGCAAACGGAACTGACACATCTACAATCACGATGGATGAAGTGCTTGATATTCTCCGCGGACCAGTAGGAGAGACGGTAGACCTCGTTATCCGCCGCGGAAAGAATATTGAATTTCCTGTTACACTTACACGCGCAATAATTGAAGTTCCGACTGTAAAATACGGAACCATTAAGGAAGTAAAAAAAGCCGGTACAGTAGGCTATCTCCGTATAATTGAATTTACTCCTCAGACAGGAGAGCGTGTTCAGCAGGCACTCGATTCGTTTAAGAAAGATAAAATTACAAGCCTTATAATTGACCTCCGCAATAATCCGGGAGGACTGATTACTTCTGTTTCGGATGTTGCAGACAGATTCATTGACAACGGTCCTATTGTTTCGACAAAAAGCCGTCTTGCCTTTGAAAACTCTGTATTTACTGCAAGTCCTAAAAAAACAACATTTAAGGGGCTTCCTATTGTTGTTCTCATAAACAAAGGTTCAGCTTCGGCTTCAGAGATTCTTTCCGGGGCTTTAAAAGATAATCATCTTGCATATCTTGTGGGACAGCGCACTTACGGTAAGGGCTCAGTTCAGCAGGTGCTTCCTCTTTCCTCAACAGATGGAATTAAAATCACCATGGCACGCTATTATACGCCGAGTGATACAAATATCGATAAAATAGGAATTCCGCCTGACAGGGAAGTTTTATTTCCTGTACTTGGTGAAGACGGTGAAAAACAGTATACGGAACTTTTAAAATCAGATGAGATTGCAAAATATGTTGAAAAGCATCCGGATATGACAGAAGCGCAGATTTCCGCTTATGCATCTTCACTCAAAGCAAAATATCCTGCAATTGATGCTGCAAGTCTCCGCCGCCTTACAAGAAATGAGGTAAACAGGACAAAAGGAACTCCGCTGTATGATCTGGACTGGGACATTCAGCTTAATGCCGCCCTTGAAGTTTTAAGCGGTTCAGCAGCTGATTTTGAAAAACTGGTAAAGAACACAAAAACTTTAAAGCAGCTTCAGGAAGAAGCCTCTGCCAGTGACGAAAGCCTTAAGGCAGAGAAAAAATAAAAGTTAATGAGACAGTTTGTATCCGGGAAGGCTCCTGATAAAAAGGGACTTCTGGAAATCGGCGGCAGTGATTTTAAGTATTTCAGACAGGTTCTGCGTCTTGTTCAGGGCGATATGCTCAGCGTACGCCTCCCTGACGGAAGCCTTGTAAATACAACTGTGGCTCTCATTGATGAAAAAAAACGAACTGTAACGCTGCAGCTTTGCGGAGACAAGGGTGGAGAAAAAGGTGAAAATCAGAGCGGATATTCGGCAGAAACTGACTTTTATCTGTTTCAGTTTGAGGCTAAAGGGCCTAAGATGGATCTGATTATACGGCAGGCGGCAGAAACCGGCATAACAAAGGTAATTCCTGTCAGCGGTCAGTTCAGTCAGAATTTTGGAAAAGAAAAAAATCAGCGCAGTCTGCGTTATGAAAGAATCATAAAAGAGGCACGTCAGCAGAGCGGAAGTCCTGTAGCGACACAGGTTATTTCCTCTATGACACTTAAGGAAGCTCTTTTGTGGTGGAAAGAGGAGACTGTGGGTTTTGGAAAAGAGAGTTTTGCCTGTGTTTTATATGAACGCAGTGAAAAAACTCAAAATCTTTTTGACAGCCTTGCACAGACGGACACTGTAAAAAAGTGTGCGGTATTCTGCGGGGCTGAGGGCGGAATAAGCCCTGATGAAATTGATTTTCTATGTGAAAATGGAGTAATACCAGTTCACTTTGAGACGAATATTCTTAGATGCGAGACTGCAGCCCTTTACGGCACAGCCTGCGTTCAGAATGTAATTACGGGAAGAAAAAAATGGCAGACAGTGAATTAGAAACAGGTGAGAGAATCAATCCGGCAGGAAAACTGACCAGAATCAAAGTTCTTGGTGTACCTGTTGATGTTTGTAATCCTGAAGACATGGATGAAGTAATTCTCGAGATTCTTGCTAAGCCGGGAACCAAACAGATTGTGTTTCTGTCAATCTGGGATCTGCTCCGCGGCCGCAACCAGCGCAAGGTTTTCAGTCAGTATTTAAAAACTGCGGATTTAATTCTTCCGGTTTCAAAAAGCATAATCAGTGGTGCAAGATTCTTAAAAAAAACTGTACCTGTAAGATATAATCCTTTTAACGCTGTAATTTCAATTCTTTCTTCCATGGAAAATCACTACAAATCATTATTTCTGCTCGGTGGAAGAAAAAAGTCGCTCCAACTTGCAGAACGCAATGTCCGCGAAACATTCCCCGAGCTTTCGATTGTTGGCCGCTATGTAGGCTATCATTCAAAAGCTGTGGAAGACGATATTGTTCAGGCTGTTTATAAATCTTCTCCTTCACTTGTAATAGTTGGAGACGGAATAAAGGAAAAAAATCTCTGGGCGTATAACCGCAGAAATAAGTTCTCTTCCAGCATTTTTCTTTATTACAAAGAATGCATTGGTATTTTTTCAAAGAGAATTAAAAGGGTGAGTGAATCCACCTTTGACCGTGGTCTTGAAATCTGGCCTGAAATTATCAGAAATCCGTTAAAAATTTTTCTCATTTTTCCGTATTTCAGGTATATACTTTTACTGGTTTGGTACAGACTCTTTAAAAAGAACGCTTAGGCGGTTGTGTGTCTGCAAACATTATTATCTATTCTCAAAATCAGGCTTTTGTAAAAGTCTGTAATTCTTCCCTGCCGGAAGGACTTTCTCTGACTGTAATCAATGAGTTTAATCTTTTGAGCCGTACGCTTCTTTCTGAAAAAAACTGTGTTGTACTTGCGGATTACGACTGCTTCAGGATTGAATATCTGCCTGCCGGCTTGCTGAAGGAAAATCATCATAAGCTTTATATTCTGTCAGGACGCGTTTTTGAAAGGCGCAGACTTCCGGAAAATGTGCTTCAGCTTCCATTCGGGCTTAAAAATCTTGTAAAGGAACTTTCTGACGGCCTTGAAGTAGATCCGCTGTCTAAAGTTCTCACAGGTGATTCTCCTGCGATGCAGAAAGTCAGAACTCAGGTGCGGGAAGCGGCGGAATGTGACTATTGTGTTCTTATTACTGGAGAAAGCGGAACAGGTAAAACACTGGCGGCAGAAGCAATTCATAATCTCAGCAGAAGAAAGTCAGGGAACTTTGTAAAAGAAAATGTTTCTGCTATTTCCCCAATGCTTATTGAAAGTGAACTTTTCGGTGTCAAAAAAGGGGCATATACGGATGCTGCAGAAGACAGGGACGGATTAATCATGAAGGCTGATAAAGGGACTCTTTTTCTTGATGAAACGGGGGAACTTGAATATTCGCTTCAGTCAAAACTTTTAGGTGTTGTTCAGGACCGGATTGTCCGTAAAGTTGGAAGTGATGAAGGTATAAAAGCAGATGTCAGATACATTTTTGCTACAAACCAGGATCTTCATCAAAGAATTGAACAGGGGCTTTTCAGGAAGGATTTGTATTACAGAATGAGCGAACTCGAAATGTTTATTCCCCCTTTAAGGGAACGAAGAGAGGATATTGATCTTCTTGCCAGAATGTGGCTTGAAAAAGAAGGATGCGGGATTAATCTTTCTCCTTCAGCGCTGTCAAAATTGAAAAGCTGGGATTGGCCGGGAAATATCCGAGAGCTTGAAAATGTACTTGCAAGGGCTTTAGTCCGTGCAAGGGAAGGAATAATTAGTCCTGACCTGATTGTGTTTTGTGAAAAAGACCGGCAAGTTTAGAAAAGGTTTTTTCAAGATAGGCGGCTTCACCTTCGCTTAATGCTGTGCGGGAGAGAATAGAACGCCAGAAACTTTCCATGTCTTTTCGGCCGGTAATTTTAAAAAAGCCTGCAGACTGGAGACTGTCTGCAATTACATTTACTGTTTTATCAAGACGGTTTAAGGTAACCGGAGTGTAGCCCGGGCTTACTTTTGAATCTTCGCGAAAAAGTGCATAGCCTATAATCTGTACTGCATGAGAAAGATTAAGGGAAGCAAAGCCTTCTGAGGAGGGAATGGTAACTCCCATTGTACATTCTAAAAATTCTTCATCAGTAAGGCCTGTCCTTTCATTACCGAAAACAGCGGCAACTGTTCCGCCTTCGGTATTTTGTGTTCCGGTTGTTTTTGAGGCAAGAACAGCGAATTCTTCAGGTAAAAGAAGTTTGTCCTTGCGTTTTTTCCCGCGGCGTCTGGTTGTTCCTGCACTTAAAACGCAGTCAGCGGCCGCCTGGGTAATTGTTTCAAAAAAGCGGGCATTTTCCCAGATTGAAGCGGCATGTATTGCAAGGCGGCGTACATGTTCATCATCATAATCTTCGCGTCTGCCTATAATGCGGAGGTCTGAAAGTGAATTATTTGCCATTGCGCGACAGACAGCCCCGACATTGCGGCTTTCATCCGGATGAACAAGTATAACGGCGATATTGTTTAGATTCATTGTTTCAGTCTCCTTAAAGGTGTGTTACAGTCTACTTCTTTTTGTTTTTTTGCGCTACAATTCAGATATGAAGATTTTTGAAGGAAAGACTGCCGTGGTTGTTGGCGGAAGTGGCGGAATCGGTTTTGAAACTGCTAAAATGCTCTGCAGAAACGGAGCCAGAGTAATAATTCACGGGCGGAATGAAGAACGCCTCCAGTCTGCAAAAATTAAACTTTATAAGGAAGCGTCTGTTCCCGTTGATACGGTTATTTTTGATTTTGATAAAGAATCTTTTGTTTCAGTAGAGAAATCTTCACTAAATCAGGCTGTTAAAACTGCCGATATTCTTTGTATATGTTTCGGGCCTTTTTTACAGAAAGGACTTGAAGATATGAATGCAGAACAATGGCAGAGAATAAGTCTTTTAGACTACGCTCTTCCCGGTTTTTTAATGAGTTCCTGTTTAAATGGAATGAAAGAAAAAAAGTGGGGAAGGATACTGCTTTTTGGAGGAACAGGAACCAGTTTCCGCGGTGAGTTCAAAACAAATGCAGCATACGCAGGGGCAAAAACAGGTTTAGGCGTGTTAGTCCAGTCGGCTGCTGCAAATTATGCGCGGTACGGAATAACCTGTAATGCAATTCTGCCCGGATTTACTGAAACAGAATATCTTGGGCAGGGTGATATTGATTCCCTTAAGGAAAAAATACCCGGCGGTGAACTTATCAGTGCTGAAAAAATTGCAAAAGCGGCGGAATTTCTGCTTTCAGACGTGAATTTTAACGGAGTTCTGCTTAAAATAGATAGAGGATGGAGTCCCTCTAATTAGAAGAATTTGACATAATGGGGATTTTTATTTTATACTTTATAATAAGTATATAGATGGTAGGAGACATATGAGTAATAATAACAACCTCGTTCCTGGTTTTAACGACGAAAAAGATGACAGCCTTAAAATCAATCTTGAAAAGGTTCCTGAAATTGACAACTGCCTCACTGTATATTTGAACGGTTATATCGATACATATAATTCAAGTTTCTTTCAGAAAAGAATTGCTAAAGTTGTAGAAGCAGGCTTTACAGATCTGATTTTTAACTGTGCCTCACTTAATTATGTTTCTTCTACAGGTATCGGTTCGTTTACAGCTTTCTTAAAAATGGTAAAGCCGAAGGGCGGTGATATCGTTCTTCTTGAAATACAGCCTAAGGTTTATGAAGTATTCCAGCTTCTTGGTTTCAGTCAGTTCTTTAATATTAAAGATTCAATGAGTGATGCAATCAACTTCTTTAAGCAGGGTGCTCCGGTTGCAGAAAGCGTATTCCCGAAAGTATTCAGTTGTCCGGTTTGTTCAAAGCGCCTTAAGGCAACAAGAAGCGGCCGTTTCCGCTGTTCAGAATGTAAATCGATTCTTGCAATTGACCAGCAGGGACAGGTTTTCCTGGGCTAGTAAAATTATGATGATTACAATCCGCTGTACAATAGTTCAGCGGATTTTTTTTGCATTTTTATCAGGCGGCAGGAGTTTTCCACAGGGAGACAATTATTGTGCATAACTTGTGGATAACTTGTTTGTAAGTGTGTGTATAGTGAATTTTACTATTCAAAAATCTAAGTCTTTTTATTATAAGGAGTTAGAAAAAGCAGAAGTTTTTTATATGCCGTACTATGTATTTCTTTGTAATATATAGAGTTATAGAATTTATGCAGATAAACTGCTGCTGTATTTTCTTTTAATATTGTGAGCCGGTTATGCCGAAAATTTAGAAACTAACGAAAGTTTGTGTTTATAACCTGTGGATAACCTGTGGTTTTGGAGTGTATTCTGACATATGAAAACTGCTTTTAACATGATTCTGTATTACTGTGCGGCCGTGGTTGCCGGAACTTTACTTGCAGCTTCTATTTACATGATAAGCTGTGATCTGACCATGCTTGTTGCCGGTGAGAAACTTAAGTTTTTTAACTGGGACTTTTTTATCCGCGGCGTTGTGACTGTTTTTCCGCTGGCTGTTATGGTTGTCCTTGGCTTGATTTTATTTTATGGAATAAGGCACAGGGAAAATCATTTTTTAAGACTGGGAACTTATATTTTTCTCTGCGCAGTTTCATGGTTAATAGTAATTCCTGTTTCTTTTGATTTCGGAAATAAATACACTGAGAATTTCGCTAAAAAATATGAGGTACCGTATTTATCTTCAGGATATTTCAGGCCTGAAGCAGGCGGTATTTTCTTTTTTTCAAGGGTAACAGAAAACGGAACTGCTGACGGGGTTTTTATTGATATAACAGGAATCACAGGTGAACAGGGAAAAATCGTTAAATTTAATAATTCAATTATTGATGAGGATTTTTCCGGTCAGTTTGCAGACACTTTAATCCGTGATTCAATAAAACTTCCTTTTGTAATTATAGCACCGCTTGAACTGTATTCGACGGTTACCCTCAAGGCTAAAGAAGCCTGGAGTAAAGGCTATGTAAGTTATCTTGTGTTTTTGACATTCATTCTGGCTTTATGCTCTGTTGTTGCCCTGCAGTATTTAAGCAGCTGGCGAATGATAAACGGTCTTGCTGTAATGCTTGCCGGCGGAATCGTCTGCCTGATAAACTATGCTTATCATTACGGCTTAATTTTTAAGGATACTGGGGCTTCCTGGTCTGCTTATTTTATGCAGCTTTCATCTCAGTCAACTGGTTTTCTTAAAGCTCTTTTTGCCGCTGACAATCCTCTTTTAGCAGTAATAAATCTTGTAATATTTGCAGTTCTTTTGTGTACAGGTACTCTGCTTTATTTTGTCAGGGGAAGAAAAGAGGGAGGTGAAGAATAATGAAAAAAGTATTCATGATAATTCTTTCGTATGCACTGCTTGCCTTTGCCCTCTGCTTTGGAATTTCTTTCTTTGGCGGACATCTTCCAGTTCTTCTTGATAACGCAAAATCTTCTTATCTACTGTACCGTACTTTGATGTACTTTTTCAGAATCATGCCTTCAGTTCTTGCATCTTCTTTTATGATTGCAATGTCAATTTACTTTGGTGAGGATGCGCAGAAGGCTCAGATGCGTTTCAGTCCGCTTATTATGAGTCATTTCCGCAGGATTATTGTTGTTTCAGTGGTTCTTGTAGCTTTAATGACTTTGACTTCAGAAATCTTTTCTCCGCTTATTCAGAGGAAAAAAACTTATGCAGAACAGGCTCCGCATCTTTTAACGGAATATACAAGACTGGGAAATGAGTGTCTTGCAGATGAAAATTATATGCTTGCACACCGTTATGGAACTCAGATTTTAAAAATAAAGCCTGACAGTCTTGAAGGACGTAATCTTGTTGATAAGTCTGAGGCAGTTTTAAAGGCTATTAAAAAGATTTCCCCTTCAGATATAGTGGAAAAAGAAATTCCACTTTATTATTACAGGGAAGTTCAGAATGAAACGGTAACTTCTTTTATAAAAAAATCAAAGGAAGCCGCTGATAACGGACAGTGGTTTGATTCTCATTATTATGCCCAGATGGCCTGTTCGATCGGAACTGACCGTGACATTAATATTACAGAAGCCCGACGTCTTGCCAGTGTTGCCTGGAACAGGATTCAAAGTTCTCCTTCGCCTGAGAAAACAAAGGAGCAGGAATTATTTTTAAAGAAGCGTTCAGCTTATAAGGCTCTTTCAGAAGGGGATAGTATAGAAGCTTACTATCAGTTTATGGAAATTGCTGGACAGGATGTTGCCTGGGCATCTGATCCTGATATTACGCAGTTCCTTGAAATTGCCAGAAAGCGCGTTGAAGATCAGTGCTTTTTTATAGATGAAACAGAAAAACTTGAGACATTTGAAAATTACATCAATGTTTATTTTACTATAAAACATCCCAGCGGCGTAACTGACGTAGTATATATCCGCGGGATAACACCAGTTTCTGACGCAGGGCGTCTTATTCAGTATCTGCGCGGGCTTACGGTTATAACTTTTGGGAAGAATGGTTCTTACTTAAAATCATTTACTGTTCCGTATGCAAAAATGATGTCTGTAAGTTTAAGTGATTTTCCTGAAAACTTCAGGGATGAGCTTGAATTGAGTGATAATGTAAAAAAAGTTCCGCTGATTCTTCTTGAAAGCATAGACCGCAATAACAGAGGCAGAAGAATTGTGCCTGAGTGGGATTTTACAGGTTATATAAAAAGTGAGAATTTTAAGGTTCCCGGTTATGTAATTCTTTCGATGTCAGTAGAGGATTTTAATACAGCCTGTGACGCCAGCGTTGGTGCGGAAAAAATGAATATGAACTCACTGATGGATTTTTCTTCTAAGGCTGATGAACTTGGTTTTTCTGAAGAGGTTGCAGGTGCAGCATTGATAAAACGCGTGACTTATCCGATTATAATGCTCATGCTTTTGATTTTCCTTTCAACTATTGCATGGAATTTCAGGATGAATAAAAATCAGATTTTTAAGTTTATATGGATTTTCATTATTCCTGTCTGTACTATTGTCTGCGATATTTTTATACAGATAGTTCTTACGGCAGGAAACCTGAGTAATTATCTTCTTATAGCGGTATTTGGAAATTCGGCGCTGCTTGTTTCTTCTGTACTGTGGATGATTCTGCTTGTGATTGTAAGCATTTATTTTGCACTTAGAAAAGCAAATTAAAAAAGAATGAACGTAAACTACACCGCATTAAAAGAATTTCTTAAAAAGCATATTATCTGTGAACTGTCTGCACTTATCGGACTGGCGGCAGGGCCTTCAGGATTTTTTATCGGACTTGCTTCAGGTGTTTTTATTGAACTGATAGTTTTTCGTCTGAGGGAAGAAAAAGGGTACCGGAATCATGTTGAAAAAGGGGCTAAAAGCGCAGAAGTAAGGGAACCTTTTCCCGGGGCAGTTTATGTCTGTGCGCTGGGTGTCTATTCGTGTTCTGATTCTGCAGCTGCGGCAAGACAGGCAAAACTTATTTTCGGGAAAAAATACAGGGCGGACTGGAATACAATCTGTCGTTCTTCTGCAGAAACTTCAGGTCTGAACGGAGACCTTATTGCTGAATATCTGGCTAGTGAACTTTTAAAAGCGTTAAAAAAAGGGGAGAAGCTTCCGCTTCAGGAAATATTTAAATTCCTGACACTGACAGAGTTTAACTGGGATGCGCGTGAAAAAGGCGAAAAGCCGAGTGTTTATCTTGCACAGCTTTTAAATTACAGGGTTGAAAGTGATGACCTTTCTTCTTCGTATGAAATTTTAGGGCTTAAGAAAGGTGCACCGTTAAAAGATGTGAAAAAGGCGCACAGAAAGCTTGCGGCAAAGTATCATCCCGATACAGGGGCGATGGCAGATGAAGGTACTTTTATAAGAATTCAAAAAGCGTATGAGACAATTTTAAAAGCCCTGGAAGAATAAGCGTTTTTAGAAGAGACTGACGTGTCGCTCACGGCAGTGACAAATTGACTGGCTGTTGAGCCGTGCACGGCAATGACTGCCGTATTACCTGTCGAGCTGCCTTGAGCGCTGTGTCAGAAATATGTGTGACTTGTTTTGTGGCTGTGCCGTGCGGCTTTTTTATTTTACTTCAACGCGCTTAATGCGTGCGCCGAGGCTCTGGAGTTTTTCTACCAGATGTTCATAACCCCGTTCAATCTGATAAATATTACTGATTGTCGATTCTCCGTGTGCGGCCATAGCGGCTATAACCATTGCCATGCCTGCCCGTACATCAGGAGAAACAAGATGATCCCCGTGAAGTGTACATGGTCCTGATACAACGGCGCGGTGCGGGTCACATAAAATAATGCGTGCGCCCATGCTGATAAGCTTATCTACGAAGAACATGCGGCTTTCAAACATTTTTTCAAAAATAAGGACTGTACCTTCAACCTGGGTGGCAACAACAGTCATGATAGAAGTTAAATCAGGCGGAAAGCCCGGCCACGGAGAGTCATCGATTTTTGGAATCATTCCGCCGAGATCTGAGTTTACCTTCATTTCCTGACCGACTGCAACTGACAGCGCGTCGCCTTCAATTGTCCAGCGGATGCCCAGCTTGCCGAAGGCGATGCGTAAAGGTCTCATGTCTTCAGCCCTGACCCCTGTAATCGTGATTGAGCCTTTTGTGGCGGCTGCAAGACCTATGTATGAGCCGATTTCCATGAAGTCTGGTCCGATTGAAAAATCAACTCCGTGAAGTTTTTTTACGCCCTCGATGGTGAGGATGTTTGAGCCGATACCGCTGATTTTTGCCCCCATTGCAACGAGCATGTTGCAAAGGTCCTGAACATGAGGTTCTGATGCGGCATTTGTGATTTTGCTTTTTCCTTCAGCAAGAACGGCTGCCATAACTGCATTTTCTGTAGCGGTAACAGAAGTTTCATCAAGGAACATATCTGCACCGACAAGTTTATTTGCAACAAAGGAGAAAGGTCCGTCTACGCTTACTCTGGCACCGAGTTCCTGAAGAACTAAAAAGTGTGTATCAACGCGGCGGCGACCGATTACGTCTCCTCCCGGCGGAGGAAGAACTGCCTTTCCTGTGCGGGCTACAAGCGGGCCGGCAAAAAGAATTGATGCGCGGATTTTTCTGCTCAGTTCAGCAGGAATATCGCTGCCCGTGATTTTAGCGGCATCGATTTTCCACTCATGTGCGCCGATTTTTTCTACTCCTGCACCAAGTGCCTGAAGAATCTGCAGCATTACGCCTGTATCTTCTATTTCAGGAATGTTACGGAGGATAACAGGCTCTTCAGTTAAAAGTGCTGCTGCAATACACGGCAGGGCAGAGTTCTTGTTTCCGCTGGCGGCAATTGTTCCTCTGATAGGGATTCCGCCTTCAACTTTGTATTCAAACATATCTTTCTCCAGACAGTTATTTTATATTATATCATAAAGGCCGCCTGATTATTTTTCAGCGGCAAAAAATATCATTCTCCAACAGCTAAGTGTATCAGAACTTCCAGAGCTTTGCACATCTCATTTAAGCTTGCCCATTCACTTTTTGAATGAAAACAGTGTCCGCCCGTAAAAATATTGGGAGATGGAATTCCAAGTTCCGTAAGTCTTGAACCGTCTGTTCCCCCGCGGATTGGAGGAAAAACAGGTTCGATGCCTGCATCTTTGCAGGCTTTTATAAGGCGGTTAACGGTGCCGGGGGATTTATCAAGTCCTTCCTTCATGTTTTTATACTGTTCTGTATGTAAAACATGCACGCTTCCGCCGTAAGAAAGGGCTGCTGATTCTGCAAGTTTTTCAATTACAGCTTTGCGTTTTTCTATTCCTTCTTTTGTAAAGTCCCTCAGGAAAACGATTACGCCGGCCTTTTCAATTGAGCCTTTTACTGACATCGGTGCATAGAACCCCTGTTTTACGTCTGTTGTTTCAGGGGCTTCCTGACGCGGGAGGGATGAGATGAAAGCAGAGGCCATAGAAACGGCATTAACCATAACACCGCGGGCTGTTCCAGTATGAACAGAAACACCGTTAAATATTATTTCTGATTTCCAGGCATTAAAGCATTCAGTTTCGATTTCACCGCAGTTGCCGCCGTCCACGGTATAGGCCTGTTTTGATTTAATCAGGCTGAGGGGAACATTATCCATTCCGTGACCGGTTTCTTCGTCCGGACTGAAAACTATTTCAATCATCGGGTGCTCAGCGTTGCTGTGGTTTTTTAACCAGACAAGCATTTCCATTATTTCTGAAATTCCTGCTTTATCGTCAGCACCTAAAAGGGTTGTTCCGTCGGTTTTGATTATTGTATCTCCGTCTTTTTGTGTAAGGACAGGATTTACGTTTTCTCCTGAACATTCTTCGACGGTGTCCATGTGGGCTAAGAGACAGAATGAAGGTTCATCTTTTTTAGAAGGTGTGGCCTCAAGTTTTGCGTACACATAGCAGTGGTCAGTAACCTGAACATCAGACAGTCCTAAAGCGGTAAGTTCTTTTTCAAGAAGACGTGCAAGATTAAACTGGCGCTGAGTTGAAGGCTGAACACCTTTGTCTGCTTCGTTACTGTCGCTGGTTGTCCAGATTTTAACATAGCGGATAAAACGCTCTAAAAGAGAGTTCCGCTGTTCTTCAGAAATTAAAACCATAGGTTAATTATATAGAAAAAACACAGATATTAAAATGGGGGCCGCCGTGCATGCGCACGGCCGGGCCTTCCGCAGTTCCGCTTCTGCTTCAGCCACCTCACTTCGTGACCTTCGCTGCATAGCAGCTCGGAGACTCGCTCAAAATGCTCCACTGGAGCATTTTGCCGGCTTTCAGCCGTCGCTCCCTAGGTGGCCGCTTTGCGCTGCTACACGCCCTGGCCCGAAAAAATATTAACGTTTCTATTGACAGAAACATTAATCCATTGTATTGTTTCTATACACAGTAACTGTTTCTATTAACAGAAACAAAAAGGAGCGACACTATGTCAGACGCAATATATAAATCAATTTCAAGTGAACGTTATACCCCTTATTCTCTGGCACGAAAAATCGGTGCCCGTGTAATTTTAGAGTCAGCCAGTTTAAAGACTGGCCGTGAGCGTTATTCAATTCTCCTAGCTGATGAAGCTTTTAAGGTTGTTCAGGATGATGAAGGTGTTGCTTTTTTAATTGACGGAAAGCGCCGTGAGTTTATTCCGCAGGAACCTTCTTACGATGCAATGGGGCGTGAAAAGGATGCTGATATTCTTGATGCCCTTTTATATGTTGCTTCCCAGCACAAAGATTTTGAAAAGACAGGGGAGTTTCCGGTTCCATCTTCGGGAATGGGCTATTTAAGCTATGAATTTGCCCGCCGCTGCGATAATATCCGTTTTTTTGAGCAGACTGATGAACTTGGAGTTCCTGAAAGTCTTTTTATTGTGGGACACATTTACATTGTATTTGATCATTTTACGGAAACAATTCACCTTTTTGCCTTTAACTACAGGGAACACAAAATCGACCTTGAGCAGGCTGTTGAAAAATTCTTAAAGCGTTTTAACGATATGGATTTTTCTTATGTTGATGAAGGTGACCAGCATTTTGAATATAAGCTTTTGACTGACATTGAAAAATCTAAAACTGAATATATCGAAAAGGTAAATGAACTTAAAAAACACATCATCGAAGGTGACATTATTCAGGCTGTACCGAGCCGCCGCGTTCAGATTGAGTGTAAAGCGACTGCGCTGCAGGTTTATGGAAAACTGCGTAAGGTAAATCCTTCTCCTTATATGTTCTATCTTGATTTTGGTGATTTCCAGCTGACAGGTGCTTCTCCTGAAAGTCTTGTAAAGGTAAGCGGAGGTAAAGCTTCCATTCATCCGATTGCAGGAACAATCCGCCGCGGAAAAAACGAAAAAGAGGATGAAGAGCTGTCTGCTAAATTAAGGGGAGATCCTAAAGAACAGGCAGAACATCTGATGCTTGTAGACCTTGCCAGAAATGACCTGGGCCGTGTATGTAAAACAGGCACAGTGAATGTTCCTCAGTATATGGAATGTGAAAAATTTTCTCATGTAATACATCTTGTAAGTAATACGGAAGGAATTGTACGGGAGGGAGTAAAGCCGGTTCAGGTATTAAGGGCAAGCTTTCCTGCAGGTACAGTTTCCGGGGCTCCGAAAATCAGCGCTATGCAGATTTTGAGCGGCCTTGAAAAAACGAAGCGCCGTTTTTATGCAGGAGCTGTAGGTTACATTCAGAACAACGGAGATCTTGATTTCTGTATTACAATCCGCAGTGCCCTGTGCAAGAACAATGTATGGAGCCTGCAGGCAGGCGGCGGAATCGTTTATGATTCAACACCTGAAAGGGAATTTACAGAAACACAGGAAAAGCTTGGTGCTTTAATTGACACTTTGACAAAATAGAAGGGCCAGGGGGTGAAGCAGCTTTAGTCCGTGCGGCAGGCACGGATGAGCGTGAGCGAACTGCGCAAGACCCGGCCCTGCGTAAGCAGGGGGCCCCCATAAGGAGATAAAAATGATTCTTGTTATTGATAATTATGATTCTTTTACTTTTAATGTTGTTCAGAGCCTTTCGCAGTATACAAAGGAAGAAATAAAGGTTGTACGCAATGATGAATACGGTGTCAGTGAACTTGCTGAAATGAATCCGTCTCATCTTATTGTAAGCCCGGGACCTGGTAATCCTGCACATGCGGGGGTAAGCGTTGAGGCAATCAGATATTTTGCGGGAAAACTTCCTATTCTTGGAATCTGTCTTGGTCATCAGGCTATTGGTGAAGCTTTCGGAGCAAAAATAGTTCATGCAAAACAGGTCTGCCATGGAATAATTCAGGATATTTCTCTGGATGGAAAGGGACTTTTCAGAACAATCGGAAAAACTGGCAGGTTCACACGCTATCATTCTCTTGTAATTGAAAAAGAAAGCCTTAGTGATGAGTTTGAAATCACAGCGACTTCAGCTGACGGTGACATCATGGGTATCCGACACAAGACTCTTCCGATTGAAGGCGTTCAGTTTCATCCTGAAAGCATTGCGTCTGAAAACTGTAAGGATATTTTCCTGAATTTCTTAAATTACCGTCGCGAAAATCTTCCTGTTGCAGCATTCTTAAACCAGCTTCTGGACGGAAGGGATTTAAGTGAAGAGCAGGCTGCTTTCTTTATGGAAAATGTTACTGACGGAACAATGGATGAACGCGTAATGGCTGCAATTCTTGTTGCAATGCAGGCAAAGGGTGTAGCAGTAACAGAAATGACAGGCTGTGCACGTGCACTTCTTGCCAAAAAAACTCCGTTCCCGTGCAGTAAAAAAGGACTTGCTGAAATCGTCGGAACCGGCGGTGACTGCAAGGGCAGCTTTAATATTTCTTCACTTTCGGCCCTCGTTGCTGCAAGCTGCGGACAGGGAATTGCAAAACACGGAAACCGCGCTGTTTCTTCAAAATCAGGGGCTGCAGACTTTTTTGAAAATCTCGGCATAAATATTATGGCAAATCCTGAGTTTACCGCAAAAATGGTTGAAAAAACTGATTTCGGCTTCTTGATGGCGCCTGTTTATCATTCAGCAATGCGTTTTGCCGCTCCTGTAAGAAAGGCACTTGGAGTTAAGACAATTATGAATGTTTTAGGACCGCTCTTAAATCCTGCCGGGGCTGAATACGAAGTTCTCGGTGTTTATTCAAAAGACATTATGGAAGACTATGCCCGTGCTGCAAAATCACTGGGCGCTAAGCGTGTTATGGTAATCACTTCCGAAGACGGTTATGACGAAATCTCTCCATGTGCAAAAACTTATGCATTCATTATTGATGAAAAAGGTCAGGAATCTTCATTTATTATTGATCCTGCAAAATTTGGAATTAATGACGCTTATCCAGAGGAACTTGCAGGCGGTAATGGTGAAGAAAATGCTGCTCTTGCAATGGAAGTTCTTAAAGGCGGCGGACGCAGGGCTATACGCTATGCTGTCGGACTTAATACGGGTGCAGTGCTGTATCTTTGCGGTAAGGCTAAAAACCTTAAAGAAGGATATGATATGGCCCTTGCTTCAATCGATTCAGGAAAAGCACTTAAAAAGCTTGAACAGATAAAAGAATTCAGCAAAACAGCTTAAGGTATTAAAAGTATTAAAAAAGTCACAGGAAAAGGCGGGAGCGTGCTAAATGAATAAAAATATTGTTCAGGAAATTGTTGAAAGGCGTAAAAAGGATATTGAAAAAAAAGGCTTTAACTTTGGTTTTGATATCCCTGAAACACGCACACGCCCCGTTAATTCTTTTATGGCAGAAAAGGGTGCAATTCTTGAAGTAAAAAGGGCAAGTCCGAGTAAGGGAGACATTGCACCGTCACTTGATGCTCCTGCAACCGCCCGTGAATATGCAAAAAACGGAGCACGCGCAATCAGCTGCCTTACAGAAGAAAATTATTTCAAGGGAAGTCTGAAGGATTTAATGGATGTCTGCCAGGCAGTCCCTGATACGGCAGTTTTGCGCAAAGATTTTCTGATTGATGAAAAAGAGATTGAAGTGTCTTATTATTGCGGCGCAGATGCAGTTCTTCTGATAGCAGGAATTCTTGAACTGAAAAAAATGCTTTCAATGGTAAAGCGCTGTAAAGAGTTTGGAATAAAGGCACTTGTTGAAGTCCGGACTGAAGAAGATGCAGAGAAAGTTTTAAAGGTAAAAGAACTTTATGATGATGTAACTGTCTGCGGCGTAAATTCGCGGAACCTTAAGGATTTTTCAATAGACCTGCTTGTTCCTGCAATGCTTAAAAATAAGCTTGGAGGAAGGGTAATCTTTGAAAGTGGAATTACGACACCGCAGGCAGCGCAGAGAGTTGCTGCAATGGGGTTTGCAGGTTTTTTGATGGGAGAATTTGCTGCCAGAAATCCTGTAAAAGCAGGAGAGTTTGTCCGTGCCTTTGAGAAGAAAGATACTGATAAATGCGGAAAGGCAAATCTTGAACTTGCTTCGGTAATAAATTCTCATTTTAAAAAGACAGACAGGCCTCTTGTGAAAATCTGCGGACTTACACAAAAAGAGGATGTCCTGCTTGCAGACGAACTTGGAGCTGATTTTACAGGTTTTGTTTTTGCGCATGGATTTGAAAGAAGTGTTTACGGGGAACGTTTTGAAAAAATCAGGGAGATTCTTCCTGAGGTAAAAGCGAAAAAAGTTGCGGTCATAACGGATGCAGAATCTGAAGAAGGAAAGTTTGCGGCAGAACTTGTAAAGAACGGTGTCCTTGATTTTATTCAGCTGCATGGAATAGAATATTCAGAAATTTCTGAGGAGATAAAAGAACTTCCTCATTATTTTGCCCTCTGCAGCAAAGAAAAAATTGAGGATAGCATGACAGAAAAACTGTTTTCTTCAGGGGAAGTCAGATTCCTTCAGGACTGCAGGGCTCACAATTACATAGAAAACCTTCCGCTCTGGCTTGGCGGAGGCGTTACGGGAGAAAATGTGAGCAGTCTTATAGAAAAGTATCATCCTGAGCTTGTAGACGTAAGCAGCGGAATAGAAGACGAAGGTAAAACAGGAATAAAAAATCAGGAAAAAATGAAGGAGTTTATAAGGAGCGTAAAATGTATAGTAAATCAATAAATGGATTTTTTGGTGACTACGGCGGAAGATATATTCCGGAAGTGTTAAGAAGTGCAGTGGATGAACTTGACGCTGCTTTCCAGAAGTATATTAATGATAAGGAATTTCTGGAGGAGCTAAATACTCTTCAGCGCGATTATATTGGCCGTGAAACTCCTCTGATGTTTGCCAAAAAAGCCACAGAACTTCTTGGCGGCGGTCAGATTTATATCAAACTTGAAGGACTTGCCAATACAGGCGCTCACAAAATCAATAATGCAATCGGACAGGTGCTCCTTGCAAAAAAGATGGGTAAGACACGAATCATTGCAGAAACAGGAGCCGGACAGCATGGGGTTGCCACTGCCGCAGCCTGCGCAAAGCTTGGAATGGAATGTGTAATCTATCAGGGTGAAGTCGACGTACGCCGTCAGCAGCCGAATGTTGCTGCTATGGAACTTTACGGGGCAAAAGTTGTTGCCGTAAAAAACGGTTCGCGTACATTGAAAGACGCCGTAAATGAAGCGATGCGCGACTGGGCTACTAATTTTGAAAATACTCATTACTGTTTAGGTTCAGCCTTAGGGCCGGCTCCTTTTCCTGATATGGTGCGTACTTTTCAGAGTGTAATCGGTCAGGAAGTAAAAAGACAGGCGGCAGAAAAAGGGCTTAAAATTGACAGCCTTGTTGCCTGCGTAGGCGGCGGTTCGAATGCCTCAGGCTTTTTTGCGCCGTTCTTTGAGGATGAAAGCGTTAAACTTTACGGAGCGGAAGGCGGCGGAACTGGAAGCGGAATCGGAGAAAATGCCAGCCGCATGACAGATAACGCAGCCCGTGACGGAATCATGCAGGGCTTTAAGAGCCGCTTTCTGATTGATGCAGACGGTCAGGCTCAGAAGACAAGTTCAATTTCTGCAGGTCTTGATTATCTTGGAATATCACCGCAGCTTGCCATGCTGGGAAAAACAGGCCGCATTACTTTTGAGGCAATACGCGATAACGAAGCTGTAGAAGCAGTAAGTTTCTTTGCAAAAAATGAAGGTGTTTTAATGGCGCTTGAAAGTGCCCATGCCGCAGCTTATGCCATGAAACTGGCTCCAAAAGTGCCGAAAGACAAAGCGATTATTATTAATATGTCAGGCCGCGGAGATAAGGATGTATTTATTACTTCTCCTGTTTTCCGCCCGGAAGAATGGAAAAGCTTTCTCCGCAGTGAACTTGAACGGCTTGAAGAAAACAAAAATGTTCATGAAAAATACTAGGAAATACTTGAGGAATAAAAAATGAAACTGATGTCACATCTTGTTGCAAATTATCCGTCAGAAGAAATATCTTTTACCGCAGCACAGGCTATGGTAAAGGGCGGGGCTGATTATCTTGAAATCCAGCTTCCGTTTTCTGATCCTAATGCAGACGGCCCTAAAATCCAGAATGCCTGTTCAACTGTTCTTGAAAAAGGCCTGAGTTCAAAAGACGGACTTGCTTTTATTGCAAAGTGCAGAAAGGCTTTTCCTCAGGTAAAAATTGCGCTTATGTCTTATGCTTCACTTATTTATACTCCTGGTGTAGATAATTTCTGCAAAAAAGCAGCAGAAGCAGGGGTAAATGCAATGATAATTCCTGACCTTCCTTTTGACTGTGATGAAGGACTTACTGCAGCATGTAAAAAATACGGAATGGAAAATATTCCTGTTGCAGCGCCATCAATGTCTGATGAACGCATGGAAAAAATGCTTTCCATAGGATTTGATACAATTTATGCAGCCCTGCGTGCAGGAATTACCGGAGCCGACACTGTAATTGATTCAAAAACAAGGGAATTCCTCGCAAAACTCAAAACGCCTCATGCGGGCGGAAAGGTTCCTGTTTTGTACGGCGGTTTTGGCGTAAAAAGCAGGGCACAGTCTTCTGCACTTGAAGAGTACACGGAAGGTGCCGTAGCAGGTTCAGTCTTTGTAGATTTGATTGATAAATACAAAGATGATGTAAAAACTCTTCAGGAAAAAATCGAAGAAAAAGCACTGGAAATTAAAGGCTGTTAAGATGCGCGAGGGGGCGGAGCGCCTTTAGTCCGGCGGGCACAGGCACGACGGATGAGCCGCGTAAGACGGCGAAGCGCGCAGCACCCAGTCCGTCTGAAAAGACGGACGCGCCCTTAAAAAAAAGAACCGGCCCTTAAAAGAACCGGTCCAGCCTGATGGTGGCTTATAATATTCCCGCTAGAGGGAGTTAACAGGTTTGTTTTCTTTTAACCAGAGGATGCGCTGGTTAGAACTTCCGCGGAAGCTTAAAGTGATGTCCTTCAATTCCATTTTGAAAGGACCATCAACTAATACATCGATGCAGTCCAGCATCCGGTCTGTCACTTCGCAGTGCTTGCGGCCGTCTGCAGGTTTTAAATCAACATCGTAAATATACCCCGAATAGCACCAGATGGTTTTATCAGGATATGTCCTGCGGACTTTTTCCAGGAATGGAGTTAAGACCCGCTGGTTTTCTTCTTCAAAAGGCTCACCGCCTAAGACGGTCAGTCCCTGAATATGTGACGGGGCAAGGGCGGCCAGGATTTCGTCTTCTGTCTGAGAAGTGAATTCCTTTCCGTAATTAAAGTCCCAGGTCATTGCATTGAAGCAGCCGGGGCATTTATTGCGGCAGCCGCTTACAAACAGGCTTACGCGAACGCCAAGTCCGTTTGCAATATCTATTTTTTTAATCTCGCCGTAGTACATATCTTACAGATGAAGAACCCTTTCTTTGATTTCCTGAGTTCTTCCCTGGTTCCAGTACTGTGTGCCGATGTATCCGCAGGTTCTGCGGGCTACGTTCATTTTTGTCTGGTCTGTGTTTCCGCAGTTCGGGCACTGCCATACAAGTTTGCCGTCTGCATCGTTTACTACGCGGATTTCGCCGGTGTAGCCGCATTTCTGACAGCAGTCGCTCTTTGTGTTCAGTTCAGCATACATGATGTTTTCATAAATGTGCTTTAAGAGAGCCATAACGGCAGGAATGTTGTTTTCCATGTTTGGAACTTCAACATAACTTACAGCGCCGCCAGGAGAGAGTTCCTGGAACTGGCTTTCGAATGAAAGCTTTGTGAAAGCATCAACAGGTTCTGTAACATGAATATGGTAAGAGTTTGTGATGTAGTTTTTGTCTGTAACACCCGGGATTTCTCCGAAGCGGCGTTTTAAGCATTTTGCAAATTTGTATGTTGTTGATTCAAGCGGTGTGCCGTAGAGAGAGAAGCCGATGTTTGTCAGGTCACGCCATTCAGCACATTTTGCGTTCATGTGGCGCATAACTTCCAGTGCAAAAGGAGTTGCTTCTTCGTCTGTGTGAGGTTTTCCTGTCATGAATTTTGTACATTCGTAAAGACCTGCATAGCCCAGGGAAATTGTTGAATATCCGCCGTAAAGGAGCTTGTTGATTACTTCTCCTTTTTCGAGGCGGGCCAGGGCTCCGTTCTGCCAGAGAATAGGTGCTACATCGCTTGGTGTGCCTAAAAGACGGTTGTGGCGGGCCATGAGGGCGCGGAAACAAAGCTGGAGGCGTTCGTCAAAAATCTTCCAGAATGCATCCATGTTGCCCCCTGAAGAGCAGGCTACGTCAACAAGGTTGATTGTAACAACACCCTGGTTGAATCTTCCGTAAAACTTAGGCTTGTTTGTCTCAGGATCGTGATAAACTGTAAGGAATGAACGGCAGCCCATGCACGGATAGCAGTTTCCGTCCTTGAGTTCGATCATTTTCTTTTCTGAGATATAGTCAGGAACAAGGCGGCGTGCAGTACATTTTGCAGCCAGTTCTGTAAGGTAGTAGTATTTTCCGTCTTCTGTAATGTTGTCCGGTTCGAGAACGTAGATGAGTTTAGGGAAGGCTGGTGTTACCCAGAAACCTGCTTCATTTTTTACGCCCTGGTAACGCTGGCGGAGTACTTCTTCGATGATGAGTGCAAGGTCAGCCTTTGTCTGTTCGTCTTCTACTTCGTTTAAGTACATGAAAACTGTAACGAACGGACTCTGACCGTTTGTTGTCATGAGTGTAACAACCTGATACTGAATCATCTGAACGCCGCGTGTAATTTCGTCCTTGAGGCGCATTTCGACGATTTCATTGAACTGTTCGTCTGTATAATGAAGCCCTGTTTTTTCAGCAATCATGTTCATTTCTTTGATGATTTTTTTGCGGCTGATATCAACGAACGGGGCAAGGTGAGCCAGTGAAATTGACTGTCCGCCGTACTGGCTTGAAGCAACCTGGGCTATAATCTGAGTTGCAATGTTACATGCCGTTGAGAAAGAATGGGGCTTGTCGATTCTTGTGCCTGAAATTACTGTTCCGTTCTGGAGCATGTCTTCCAGGTTTACAAGGTCACAGTTGTGCATGTGCTGGGCAAAGTAGTCTGCATCGTGGAAGTGGATAAGACCTTCGTTGTGTGCCTGTACGATGTCTGCATCAAGAAGGAAGCGTTTTGTAATGTCTTTAGAAACTTCACCTGCCATGTAGTCGCGCTGAACTGAAACAACAGTAGAATTCTTGTTTGAGTTTTCCTGTTTTACTTCTTCGTTCTGGCATTCAAGCAGGGAGAGGATCTGATTATCTGTGGTGTTTGCCTTGCGCATGAGTTCATGCTTGTAGCGGTAGGTGATGTATTTTTTTGCAATTTCAAAAGCGCCTGCCTTCATGATTTCTTTTTCTACGATATCCTGAATGGCTTCTACGTTCATTTCATGATTTTCTGCGGCACAGGTTTCTTCAATTGTTTTTGCAATTTCCTGGATCTTTGAATCTGAGAGCTGTTCGCTTAAAGGCACTTCTTTGCTGGCCTTTGTGATTGCGGTTACGATTTTTTCTCTGTCAAAAATAACTTCTACGCCGTTTCTTTTGATAATCTTCATAGATCCCTTTCTCCCACCTTTTTTAGACTTTTTTTAAGATTTTGCATTAAAAACACTTGACAAAATTTAAATTCAGTAGTGTTTTTTTTAACAAAAAGTGGTTAAAAATACGCTATATATAGTGTTTTTTAACCACTGTCCATAATATATATCGTCATATAAAAACCGTCAATTAGTAAAAAAGGAGAAAAAAGCAAAAATAAAATAGTTGTCGGTTTTGTACAAAGGAGATTAAAAGGTTACGGCAGTTTAACTGCGTTTACATCAGGAATGCATTTCTTTGCCTGAAGACAGTTATTTTTTATGCTGTGGTTATCGCTGTGTGTTTTTGGTGCCGTAATTGAATAGCGTTTGTCACCGTGGAAGAAAAGTTCTGTATGTCCTTTATCCCGTGCACCGTAAAAACCTGCATGTTCAAGAATCCTGCGGTATTCATCATCACCTTTGAGTTTACCTGTATCAAGTTCGCGTAAAAGTTCTGCAGTTTTTGATTTATCAAAATCAAGTTCGGGATTGTTTTCGAAAAGGGATTTTAAGATGTCGCAGATTCTAGGATAGCCGCTTTTGTCTTTTTCGCTTCTTCCGCTGTTGTAGTATGACCATTTTTTTGAAACAGCGTAGATAATTCCTTTTATGAAATCTTCAATTTCGCCGGGATAAAGAGACTTTTCGGTCATTTTGATTGAAATGTTAATGTCTTCTGCTTTTGTTGTGTCTTTTCTGTCAAATATGTCTTTGTAATTCTGGAGCTTTTCATTTTCTTTTGTAAGGGCTTCAATTTTCTCCTGGGCCTCTGTCAGTTCTGAATCGAATACTGAGTGATATTCTTCGTTTTCGCGTTTCTGTCTTTCAAGTTCGCTTCTGATACCGTCTTTTTCAGTGCGTTCTGCTTTGAGTTCCTGGTTGAGGACTGCGATGATCTTAGTGCTCTGCGAAAGTTTTTCTTCGAGTTCTTCAATTTTTGACTGGAGAAGTTTGTTTTCGTCTGCAGTTTTTGAAAGTTCTTTTTTCTGGTTAATGTCGATTGTTTTTAATTTATTGATTTTCGCAGTTAAATCTGAAATCTGTTCCGTGTATTCTGAGGTGGTCTTCTGCAGGTAAGGCATAACCATTGCGTACCACGTCAGTTCAGGAACCTGAGGCTGTTTTATTGAAATTTTTGAAAGCCTGTAAAAATAGTCTAAGCCGTTAACTTCTTCCGGCTTTACGATAAACCTTGTATTGTTAGAGAAGATACCTGCGGCTCCGTTGTACGGGCTTTTTCCTTCAGTAGATGCTTTGAGCTGTCTTGAAAAAGAAAGGTTCGGTTCATAAAAAACATGTGCAACACCGAAAAGCTTTTCTGCGAGTTCTTCAGGATTTATGAGCAGGGTGTCATGGTTTGTGCGGCTGATATAAATTACGGGAAGGGTGTCAGGAAAACTTTTTCCATTAATGATATTAGAAATCATTCCCCAGTCACTGGCAGCATGTGCTCTTTTTTTGAAGTTTTTAGAATTAAGGTAAGGCAGCAGATGGTCAAAAATTTTAGGGCGAGAAATCTTAAAATCCCTGCTTCCCGGGCGTTCAATTTCCATTGTAAAATTGGTGCCTTTTAAATTAAGGTCAAAACAGATTGAAGTGATGACCGGACCTTCCGTAAGTTTTAAGGCAAAGGATTTTTCGTTTATTTTGTAAACAGAAACAGTAGTGCTTTCAACAGTTTTTTCCTGAGGCTTGAGGGGAAGTTTTTCAAACCCGGTCTGGCTGAACCATTTTTTAAGTTCAGAAGGGGTGTTGTTAGACCGGCTTCGCCAGGTGCAGATTATTGACCATAAATCAGAAGCGGTAATTGAATTTTCAAGATGAAGCTGAGAGCGAAGACAAATCATAATATCCCCCGTGAATGGATTGATTATAGCATAAAACTTATATACTTGACACTTTTTATAAAAAAAACTAAATTCAACGTTACACGGCAAAGACGCTGTAAATAAGACGCTACCATTGTCTTTAAATTCTAAGGGTGGGGTTTTATTTATAGCGTCTTATTTTTTGCCCGCTGAAATTCAAAACCGCAATGCGGTGCCATAAAGGAGAAAAAAAATGGCAATCAAAGAATTTAACGTAAAAAACGCTTACTGTAAGCGCGTATGGGATGAGCTCAAGACTCGTTATGCAGATCAGGAACACTTCCTTCAGGCTGCAGGTCTCGTACTCGAAACTCTTTCACCGGTTGTAGACACAATGCCGGAACTTGAAAGCACAGCTGTGCTTGAACGCTTTGTTGAACCTGAAAGAATCATTATGTTCCGTGTACCTTGGACAGATGATAAAGGTGTACCACATGTAAACCGTGGTTTCCGCGTACAGTTCAACTCTGCAATCGGACCTTACAAGGGAGGCTTGCGCTTCTCTCCAGAAGTTGGTCTCGACGTTCTTAAATTCTTAGGTTTTGAACAGGTTCTCAAGAACTCTCTTACAACACTCCCTATGGGCGGCGGTAAGGGTGGTTCTGACTTCGACGGTCACGGAAAATCAGATGCAGAAATCATGCGTTTCTGCCAGAGCTTCATCACAGAACTCTACCGCCATATCGGTGCTGATACAGACGTTCCAGCCGGAGACAAAGGTGTAGGCGGAAAAGAAGTTGCTTACATGTTCGGTCAGTACAAGAGAATCACAAATCAGTTCACAGGCGTTCTTACAGGAAAAGGCCTTGACTTCGGTGGTTCTTTAATCCGTCCTGAAGCTACAGGATACGGTCTTATCTACTTTGCAGAATGTATGCTCAAGGCTGCAGGAACAGACTTCAAGGGTAAGGTTTGCTCTATCTCTGGTGACGGTAACGTTGCTCAGTATGCATGTGAAAAAATTACACAGCTGGGCGGAAAAGTTATCACACTTTCTGACTCAACTGGTTACATCCTTGACGAAGACGGAATCGATGCAGAAAAACTCGCTTATGTTATGGAATTCCGCGCACGCAAAGAAAAGATCGATGCTTACGTTAAAAAGTATCCGAAGGCAAAATTCTTCAAGGGAGAAAAACCTTGGGGCGTTAAAGTTGACTGTGCATTCCCATGTGCTACACAGGACGAAATCTACATGGAAGATGCAGAAAAGCTCGTTAAGAACGGCGTAAAACTCGTTGCTGAAGGTGCTAACATGCCTACACGTGCTGACGCTATTGCTTACCTCCAGAAGAATGATGTTCTCTTCGCTCCTGGAAAAGCTTCTAACGCCGGTGGTGTTGCAGTATCTGGTCTTGAAATGTCTCAGAACTCAGAACGCCTCTCATGGACACGTGAAGAAGTTGATGCAAAACTCAAGCAGATCATGACAAACATCCACGACAACGCTTACGAGACAGCTAAAAAATACGCTCCTTCTAAGACAGTTGACTACGTATCAGGCGCAAACATCTACGGCTTCCTTAAGGTAGCCCGTGCGATGATGGCACAAGGTTTGGTTTAATAAAGCTGTTGTGTTAATAAATTCCTCACAGAGCTAAAGAGAACACAGAGAATGTAATTTATTGAAATGAATATCTTAACAATGATATCTCTCCGTGAACTCTGTGTTTTCCTAAGCTCTGTGAGAGAATCAAAATCCCGCTCTTCCTTTTAAGGCTGGGCGGGATTTTTTTATTTTGCCAGGTCGGCGAGGGTAACGCTGTCGAGGTAGTTTTCTATCAGTTCATCGAGTTTTGTCCACATGGCAACGGTGCGGCAGGAGTTTTTTCGTTCGCAGGGAGCAGCTCCTTTTTCAAGGCAGGCAACTGGCGCGAGTGTGCCTTCTGTCGTGCGGAGAATGTCACCTGCTTTGTATTGTGACGGGTCTTTGTTTAAGCGGTAACCGCCGCCTTTTCCGTGTGCGGCATCTACTAATCCAGCTTTTGAAAGAAGTGTCATTATCGCTTCAATATATTTCTGGGAGATTCCCTGTCTTTCTGCAATTTCCTTGAGCGGAATGCGTTCATTTTTGTGATTCTCTGCAAGGTCAATCATTACTCTCAGGGCATAGCGTCCGCGTGTTGAAACTATCATAAATCTATCTTCCTTATAGATAAGTAGATTATAGCAAAAAAACTCTCATTTCAAGCCGGAAAAACGGGTAGGCTCAGCTTTATAGAAAGTTCTGCCT
>JAEEGF010584949.1_pt1 | contig 99549 bp, 64 predicted proteins | sample 9134171 | NCBI WGS metagenome assembly JAEEGF01 (sample SAMN16246542, study PRJNA631951) | gut metagenome | biome: gut microbiome; feature: rumen; material: AP-attached | host: Bos | place: Iran: Karaj | collected 2018-10
CCACCGAGGCCGAGTTCCTGCAACGCATCCTCTTCAGCGCCTCCAAGACCATCATCGAGCATGTCAACTCCGGACTCGACTACACCCAGGTAAAGAAAGTCTATTCCGTCAACATCGTCTATTTCAATCTCGGCAAGGGCAGCGACTACCTCTACCACGGCCGCAACGAGCTCCGCGGCGTCAACACCGGCGACACCCTCGTCGTCAGCCAGAAGGACCGGAAAGGCATCCGCATGGTCGGCCCCGACGACGTGTTTCCCGAGTACTACATCCTCCGCGTGGCACAGTTCGACGAAGAGAACCCCACGACGCCCCTTGGCGAGTGGATGCGCTACTTCAGATGGGGCTACATCGACCCCAAGACTAAGGTCCCCGCCCTGCGCAAGGCCCTCAGAAGGCTCAACCTGCTGAAGATGAGTCCCGAAGAACGGAAGGCATACGAATATGCGCTCTACAACAAGCACTACGAGGAGGACATCGTCAACACCGCACGAAACGAGGGGCTCTTCATCGGTGAGCAACAGGGGCGTGTCAGCGAAAGGGCATTGATTATCGAACGCATGAGGGAAGCTGGTATCGACGCTGTATTAATCAACAAGGTCATCAACAGCTAAAACCGACAAAGGAAGGCTGACCATCAAACCACCTTTAATTAATAATAGTACCAAGAAACAAAAATTGTTAATTTATTTAACGATTATTTTACCAACTTTAAATATTCCTTATGGAATTTAAGTGCAATGTGAATACTTTAAGAATTATTATAATAATTTTTTCGTGAAGTTTTCAATAATTGACTAATTTTGCAGCCAAAATCTGAATTAGGCAATTTATTATTAATTAAATTATTATGAAAAGAAAAACTTTACTTATCACATTGATGCTTTGCTTCGCCTTCCTTGGCGTGGCTAAGGCACAGCAATCGTTGCCGTATAGCTACGGCTTCGAGAACAACGACCTGGCCGCTGATGGCTGGACTACTGCAAACCCATACAACAGTAACGCGTCTGAGTTTGGAATTAACTCGTCTGCTGCACACAATGGAAGTTATGGTTTCAGATTCTCCTCTTATAACAGGAACAATGCAGGTTATGACCAATATCTGTTCTCTCCTGAACTGAATGGTTCGAATCCTATCGTGATGACGTTCTGGTATAAGACCTCTTCGAGTTATGGTATGGAGGAATTCAGTGTTGGTTATTCCAGCACCGACACCGATCCTGATAGCTTTACCTGGGTTGATGATCTCTCCATTAGCAACACCAATTGGACCGAATCCGAAGAATACTCTTTCCCAAGAGGCACCAAGTATGTGGCTATTTGGTACTATTCAGAATATCAGTATCGTTTATTTGTGGATGATTTCAGCTTCTCAGTTGACAATCCCTGCACCAAGCCGACGGGTTTGAGTGTTTCCAACATCGGTGGTGCAACGGCTTATGCTTCTTGGACTGCAGGCGTTGCCACCCGTTGGAATCTCCAATACAAAAAGACTTCAGAAACCAAATGGACTTCAGAATCCGGCTTAACTAACGCTGAATTTAATTTAAGAGGCCTTGATCCAGGCACTGTATACGAAGTGCAGGTGCAAACCGATTGTGGCGACGGAACCAGCGCTTGGACCAACAGTGTAACTTTCACAACTGCGTTTTGTGATGTTGAAGACCAATGCGAAATCAACTATGATCTAACTGACAGCTATGGCGATGGTTGGAACGGCAATTACATCGAAGTAGTGGATGTGCAAACCGGCACGGTTCTTGCCTCTTGGACCATCTCCTCTGGCTCTTCCGCCTCAGGTACCTTCAACGTATGCGATGGCAGACAAATCCAGTTCAAATATGTGGGCAACAGCTATCCTAGTGAGAATTCATTCGTCATCACCGACCACCTCAATGAAGTGATTTGGGAGGTTGGGCAATGCTCTTCCTCAACTGGAAACATGACTTACACCGTTGACTGTTCCGTGCCTTCTTGCTTTAAACCTACAGACCTTGCTGTGAACAGCATCACCAACGAAAGTGCTGTAGCAACTTGGACTGCTGGCGACGAAAAACAAACCTCATGGAATCTCCAATACAAAAAGACCTCAGAAGTCCAATGGACTTCCGTGAATGGCCTGAGCGAACCTAACTATACTTTTGCCCATCTCGAAGCTGGCACGGTTTACGAAGTGCAAGTACAAGGCGACTGCAGACAAGAAGGCCTGAGCGACTGGACCAGCAGCGTGACCTTCACAACCGCTTTGTGCGGAGCTGAAGACCAGTGCGAAATCACCTATGAACTTTATGCCAATTATTCCGTCAATGGTTGGACCTACAATGGTACTTCTTATCTCCAAATTGTGGATACTAATACAGGTACAATTCTTGCCAATTTGACTGAAAACAGTGGCACAGGCGTTACAGAAGGCACTATAGCTGTTTGCGATGGACGCGACATCACTTTCCAATGGATTTCTGGTAGCAGCTATGATTCTCAATTAGTGGCTGGATTCATTATTTACGATGCCACCGGTGAACAGATTCTCAACAATGAGGGCGCATTGTCAAGACCTTTCACCTACAGTGTGGTTTGCCCGACCTGCTTCAAACCCACCAATCTCGAAGCCACCAATGTCGGTACTGAAAGTGCCGTATTGAACTGGGAAGGCACCAGCGCCAGCTATGTGCTGCAATACAGAACCGCTGCACAAAACATCAACATGACCGAATGGCATCAGATTGGCGAAGATGTTACCGCCACAGCGACAGAGACCACCTATACTTTCGACTTGAGCGATTACGAAGGTGAGGGTTACGTTGCCATCCGCCACTATAATGTGACTAACATGTACTTCTTAGATGTGGACAATATCACGGTGACCGATCCTGATGGAGAAACCGTCCTCGTTTCTGCAGATGGCACCTCCATTCCTTCCACTTGGACCAACCAAGACGTTGATGGTGACGGCTATGTTTGGACAACTTCAGCAATTAGTGGATATTTTGTTTCCCAAAGCTACGAAAATGATTATGGACCGTTGACTCCCGACAACTGGCTGATCATCCCCGTTTCCAATTTGGGTGGCACCCTCTCCTTTACCGCAAAGGGCCAAGACTCCAGTTTCCCCGCTGAGAACTTCGGCGTATTTGTAACGACCTCCACGCTGACCGATGCCTTGCAACCTGTTGCCGCAGGCAATTGGTCTGACGAAATCACTACTACCGATCAATCCTACCAAATCACCGGCCTGACCGCCAACACACCCTACGAATGGCAAGTGAAAGGCGTTTGCGACACCGATGATGAATCCACATGGGCTACTTCCACCTTCACCACCACTGAACTTGGTGCCAAGAACTTTGTCACCGAAGGCAATTGGGATGTGGCTGACAACTGGTCACCTGTCGGTGTTCCCACCATTGACGACAAGGTCATCATCTCCGCCAATGCCACCGTTCCTGCCGGTGTGGTTGCCACAGCCAAGAAGATCACCCTCAACGGTGGTACACTCACCATCGCCGATGGCGGCCAACTGAAGCAAAATGGCAATGTAGAATTGGTTATGGAAAAGGAAATCGAAGCCTACGGCACAAGCAATGGCAACTACTACTTCATCGCTTCCCCGCTGACTACGACTAGATTGACCTTTATCCAAGACTGGTCCTACGTGAACGCACTCACGGGCAACTATGACCTGTATGCCTTCGATCCCACTCAAGAATTGGAATGGATCAACTATAAGAGCAGCTCCGACCATGCGCTATTCACCTCAGGCCAGAACAATCCTGTGTTAGTACAACAAACAGGTTACCTCTACGCCAATGAGGAGGGCATTACGCTGCAGTTTGAAGGTACCACCGCAGTGAAATCAAACGAAAACGTTCTCTATCAAGAATTATCATTCAACGCCGAAGCCACTGATAGTTTCAATGGTTGGACGCTAATTGGCAACCCCTACACCTGCGATGCTTACATCAGCTACGTCGATGCCGATGGCAACGCACTGGATGCCGACTTCTACACCTTGAATCTTGACAACACCTATACTTTGATGACCTCACAAGACGGTTTGGCTCCTTGCACTGGCGCCCTCATCAGCATGAGCGCCACGGGTAAGGTCCAGTACTCCACTGAGGCTCCTGCCGGTAAGGCTAGCATGCTCGATATGACTGTTACTGAAGGCCGCGGTAAGGTTGACCAAGCCCGCATCCGCTTTGGCGTGGGCTATGGCCTTGAAAAGAAGAGCTTCCGCGCTAATAGCAGTAGCCTCTACATTCCTCAGAACAATAAGGACTACGCTGTGGTTTATGCTGAAAACACTGGCGAAATGCCTGTCAACTTCAAGGCCGAAACTAATGGTAACTTCACCATCAGCTTCACCAACGAAGAAGTCGAATTCAGCTACCTCCATCTCATCGACAACCTCACTGGTGCCGATGTTGACCTCCTCGCCAACCCGAGCTACAGCTTTGAGGCCAAGACCACTGATTACACCAGCCGCTTCAAACTCGTCTTCGCCACGGGCAACAGCGTCAATGGCAACGACTTCGGATTCATCAGCAACAACCACCTGAAGATCTTCGGCATCGAAGGCAACGCCACCGTCAAAGTCATGGACATCACCGGTCGCACCCTCAGCACCGAGAACTTCAACGGTAGCTACGACAAACAACTTAACCTCAGCGCCGGCGTCTATATGATCCAACTCATCCAAGGCAACGACGTCAAGACCCAAAAAATCGTCATTAGATAATAATAAAATCATCCATAAATAAATGAAAAGACTAGTTTTAACTATCGCAGTGGTCCTCGGACTGAGCATGACCACCTTCGCTCAAGGCGGCGGACTCTTCCAACGTGGCACTCAAAGTGAACAAACAGAAGGCTTCATGAACCGTGGCGACAGCAAGAACCCCTTCCTGCCCATTCACGGATCCGGAACCGACGAAGACGCTGATCAAGCTCCTCTCGGCAGCGGAATCGCCGTCCTTCTCGGACTCGGCGCAGCCTACGCCTGGAGCAAAAACCGCAAAAAATAATCTAGATTATTTTATCCTTCACATAGGGACGCATCATCATGCGTCCCTATTTTTTTTGATACGCCGTTCCATAATATTTCTTACCTTTGCAAGTTATCCATCAAAAGGATTCAGAAAACAACCTGAAGCATGACAACAGCGATCAAAGGAAACATCACCCAAGTCATCGGACCCGTCGTCGATGTCTATTTCCAAGGAGGCGAACACGACCTCCCAAAGATTCACGACGCCCTCGAGGTGATTCGCCCTAACGGCAAAAACCTCATCTTGGAATGTCAACAACATATCGGCGAGGACTCCGTGCGTACCATCGCCATGGACTCCACCGACGGACTGCAACGAGGCATGGAGGTGAGACTCACAGGCAAACCCATCTCCATCCCCATCGGAACCCAAATCCGCGGACGACTCCTCAACGTCACAGGCGATGCCATCGACGGCATCGGCGCCCTCGACCGCCGCGAGGAATACCCTATCCACCGCGAGCCCCCAAAATATGAGGACCTGGCCACCTCCAAAGAAGTGCTCTTCACCGGCATCAAAGTCATCGACCTGCTCGAACCCTACTCCAAAGGAGGTAAGATCGGTCTCTTTGGCGGCGCCGGTGTGGGCAAGACTGTCCTCATCATGGAACTCATCAACAACATCGCCAAAGGCTACAACGGCTACTCCGTGTTTACCGGCGTGGGCGAACGTACCCGCGAAGGCAATGACCTGCTGCGTGAAATGATTGAGTCAGGCATCATCAACTACGGCGAAGAATTCCGCAAGTCCATGGAAAACGGCGACTGGGACCTCTCCAAAATCGACCATAAAGCCCTCGCCACTTCACAAGCAACACTCGTGTTCGGACAGATGAACGAACCCCCAGGAGCCCGCGTGTCGGTAGCCCTCTCCGGCCTCACCGTCGCTGAGTCGTTCCGCGACGACCCCAACAGCGACATGAACGACATCCTGCTCTTCATCGACAACATCTTCCGCTTCACCCAAGCCGGCAGCGAGGTGTCAGCCCTCCTCGGACGTATGCCCTCAGCCGTGGGCTACCAACCCACCTTGGCTACTGAGATGGGACAGATGCAAGAGCGTATCACCTCTACCAAAAACGGCTCCATCACCTCCGTGCAAGCCATCTATGTTCCTGCCGACGACCTCACCGACCCAGCTCCCGCCACCACCTTCGCCCACCTCGACGCTACCACCGTGCTGTCGCGTAAAATCGCCGAACTCGGCATCTACCCTGCCGTCGATCCCCTCGACTCCACCTCCCGTATCCTCGACCCCAACATCATCGGTGAACAACACTACAACACCGCACAACGTGTCATCCAACTGCTCCAACGCAACAAAGAACTGCAAGATATCATCGCCATCCTCGGCATGGAAGAACTCTCCGAAGAAGATAAGACCATCGTCCACCGCGCCCGCCGCGTGCAACGATTCCTATCACAACCCTTCCACGTCGCCGAACAGTTCACAGGACTCAAAGGCGCCATGGTACCTATCGAAGAAACCATCCGCGGATTCAATATGATCATGGACGGTGAAGTGGATCAATACCCCGAAGCAGCCTTCAGCCTCGTCGGAACCATCGATGAAGCCATCGCCAAAGGAGAAAAACTGATGAAAACTGAAAATTAAAAATTGAACATTGAAATTATAACACCGGCAACAAGCCTCTTCAAAGGGGAAGTCAAGGCAGTGACCGTGCCTAGCATGCAAGGACCCTTCACCATGCTCGAGCACCATGCCGCCATCGTGGCCATCCTCGATCAAGGCAACATCGTGATGACCCTGCCCGATGGCAATACCCAAACCTTTGCCATCAAAGGCGGTTTCTGTGAACAACACGATGACCATGTTATTCTTTGCGTGGAGAATTGAGATATGAAGAAAACAAATACCAATGCATATTATCTGGCGCTATTTCTGCTCGTCGATTTTATTCTCGTAGGTATCTTGCTCTGTTTCTGCAGCGGCAAACCTTGGTGGAACAATTGGATGATCACCCCTCCGAACCTCTACATGGTACTCGGTGCCTTGTTCTGCCCCCTGATGAAGAAAAACCTCGACGTGCAAGTCAGCCGCCAATCCTGGCTCTATGTCTATAAAGGCATCAAAGCTGGACTCACCATACTCATGTTGGTCCTGTATATCTTCCTTGTCAAAGAATACAGCAAGACCTTTGTCATCATCACGGCCATCGCCTATTTTATCGGACTGATTTTAGAGACCTTCTGCATCATGCACTATTTGAAGCATCACGCCAAATGAGAAACTCTTTTAGATATGGTTTTTTATTCCTATTCCTGCTTCTGATTGGATTACCTGCGATGCGAGCAGAAGAAAAGGAATCGCTCGATGTGAAGTCGTTCATCTTCGGCCACACCAGCGACGCCTACTGCTTCCACATCACCGAGATCAAAGGCAAGCCTATCTGCGTTTGGCTCCCCGTCATCGCCCACAGCAAAGAGACAGGCTGGCACTGCTTCTCATCGAAACACGTTTGCGAGCTGGCTGATGGAGAGACCTACCAGGGATTCTACATCGCCCCGATGACCGACCCAAAATATCCTGGCAAGCTAGTGGAAGTCAATGCCGCAGGTGAGGTCAAACGGCCGTTTGACCTGTCGTTCACCAAGAACGCCTTTGGCATTTTCCTCGTATGCGGATTCATGCTTGCATTCTTCCTCCCTGCAGCCAAGAAATACAAGAAAAACCCGGAGGGAACACCCACCAAATACCAAGGACTGGTAGAATGGCTAACTTACATGGTGCTCGATGGCATCATCAGCCCCTCCATCCCCAAGGAAAAGGTGCCAAAGTTCGCCCCTTATCTGCTGACGGTGTTCTTCTTCATCTTCTTTTGCAACCTCTTCGGACTCATTCCCTTCTTCCCCTTCGGTGCCAACGTCACGGGCAACCTCTCCATCACCCTGGTGTTGGCCCTATGCACCTATGTCGCCGTCAACATCTTCGGCAACCGCCATTACTGGAAAGACATCCTTTGGCCTGACGTACCGATGTTCCTGAAATTCCCTATCCCGCTGATGCCCGTCATCGAGCTCGTCTCCACCCTCACCAAACCCTTCGCCCTGATGATCCGTCTCTTCGCCAACATCTTAGCCGGACACATCATCATCATGGTATTGATGGCCTTGATCTTCATCATTGGAGGCATGTATGGTGCTGGCATGGGTGGCGCCACCTCTATCATCTCCATCTTCATGATGGTGTTTATGACCGCTCTGGAATGCCTCGTCGCCTACATCCAAGCCTACGTGTTCACCATGTTGAGTTCCATCTTCATCGGCATGGCCCAAGAGAATTGATAATTTAGAACTGAGAACTGAAAATTAAAAACTGAACAACTGATCAACTGAACAACTGAACAACTTAAAACTATAAAGTCATGTTAAACACAATCTTAACAAACATTCTTGAAATTGGCGCATATGTGCCTGGTATCGTGGCCATCGCCGCTGCATTGGCCGTTTTCGGAGCTGCCTGGGGTATTGGTGGCATCGGCAAATCAGCCATGGAAGCTATTGCCCGTCAACCTGAAGCTGCCGGTAACGTGCGTTCCAGCATGATCATCGCTGGCGCCCTCGTCGAAGGTGCCACCCTGTTTGCCATCGTGGTCTGTATTCTTGCCGTCCTTAAATAACAGGCTCCATGGAACTGTTTCTTCCTGAAAGCGGTTTGATGATCTGGATGCTCATCGGCTTCCTCATCGTCCTGTTCATCCTTGCCAAGGTGGGATGGCCTATGATTATGGGGGCCGTCACCAAACGCAACCAGCATATCAGCGACTCACTCATAGCCGCCAAAGAAGCCAACGAGGCTTTGGCTGGCATCGAGGAAGCCAAGCAGAAGGCTATCGCTGAGTCGCAGGCCGAACAGCTCCGGATCATGAAGGAAAACCAAGAGCTGAAGTCGCAACTCATCGAAGAGGCACGCAACCAAGCCAAAGCTGAGGCAGAGAAAATCGTTGCCGACGCACGCCTGCGCATCCAAAAGGAACAGGCCGAGGCCATGAACCAAATCAAAGCCGAGGTCATCACCCTCTCCGTTGACATCGCCGAGAAACTGCTTCAACGTGAACTCAGCGACAAGAAAGCACAGAACCAATACATCGAAGAAATCCTCAAAGACACCCCACGAGTCGAAGCCTAAACCATGGACAACGGAAAGATATCGGTACGTTACGCACGCGCGCTGCTCAACACTGCCCTCGAATTGCATTGCGAGGATGAGGTTTATGAGGGCATGGTGCGCCTGAGCAACAACTACAGCCTGGCCATCAACGCTTTCAACGAGGCTCTGTCGAACCCCATGAACAGCGACGATGACAAGGTGCGGTTGCTGATGACCGCCATAGGTGAGCCAGTGCATCCCTGCATCGAACATTTCCTTCAGTTCATGACTGAGAAAAAACGCATCAACAAGATCTTCCTCACCTCCCTGAAATACCAAGAGATGTACCGAAAGGCAAAAAACATCCTCCGAGCCAAGGTCACTACTGCCGCCGAGATGGATGAACCCACCAAGGAGAAGATGCGCGACTTCATGGCCAAGACCTTCGGATGTCAAATTGAGATGCACACCGACGTCGATCCCTCCCTCATCGGAGGCTTCACCGTTGACATCGAGCACGACCGGATGGATGCCAGCATCGCCGGACGACTCGAGGCCCTAAGAAAACAACTGAACAACTGATCAACAGAACAACTGAACAACTGATGAACGCAAGCGAGATCTCAAGCATCCTCCAGATGCAATTACAGAACCTGAACGACCGGGCCCATTTCGAGGAGATTGGCAAGGTGCTGCAAGTCAGCGACGGCGTGGCCCACGTATATGGCCTCGACCGCGTGCAGGCCAACGAGCTAGTCCAGTTCGAGAACGGCACCATGGGTGTCGTGCTCAACCTTGAGGAAGACAACGTCGGCGTGGTGCTCATCGGCCCCACCGAAGGAATCAAGGAAGGCGAGACCGTGCGCCGCACCCAACGCATCGCCTCCGTCCTGGCTGGCGAAGGCATGTTGGGACGTGTCGTCAACGGACTGGGTATCCCCATCGACGGCAAAGGACCCATCCAAGGCAAGACCTATGAGATGCCCCTCGAACGCAAGGCCCCAGGCGTCATCTTCCGCCAACCCGTCAACGAACCCCTCCAAACCGGACTCAAGGCCATCGACGCCATGATACCCATCGGACGAGGACAACGCGAGCTCATCATCGGTGACCGCCAGACTGGCAAGACCGCCATCGCCATCGACACCATCATCAACCAAAAAGAGAACTACAAGAACGGCGATCCCGTATATTGCATCTATGTCGCCATCGGGCAGAAAGGTTCTACCGTGGCCAACCTCGTCAAGAACCTCGAGGACCACGGCGCCATGGACTACACCATCGTGGTGTCGGCCACCGCTTCCGACCCGGCAGCCATGCAGTTCTACGCCCCCTACGCCGGCGCCGCCATCGCTGAATACTTCCGCGACACCGGCCGACATGCCCTCGTGGTTTATGACGACCTCTCCAAACAAGCCGTCGCCTACCGTGAAGTGTCGCTCATCCTCCGCCGTCCCCCAGGACGTGAAGCCTATCCCGGCGACATCTTCTACCTCCACTCCCGCCTGCTGGAACGAGCCGCCAAGATCATCGGCAACGACAACGTCGCTCGACAGATGAACGACCTGCCCGAAGCCCTGCGCGACATCGTCAAAGGCGGTGGCTCCATGACAGCACTGCCCATCATCGAGACCCAAGCCGGCGACGTGTCTGCCTACATCCCCACCAACGTCATCTCCATCACCGACGGACAGATCTTCCTCGAGACCGGCCTCTTCAATGCTGGTATTCGCCCCGCCATCAACGTCGGCATCTCCGTGTCGCGCGTCGGCGGCAACGCACAGATCAAGTCCATGAAAAAAATCGCCGGTACCCTTAAACTCGACCAAGCACAGTACCGTGAAATGGAAGCCTTCTCACGCTTCGGAGCTGAACTCGACACCGCCACCCTTGCCATCCTCGACAAAGGAAGGAAGAACGTCGAACTGCTCAAACAACCCCAGTACTCGCCTATGCCCGTCGAAAAACAAATAGCCATTATCTTCTGTGGTACCAACGGACTCCTGAGCAAAGTCCCCATCGACAAAGTCCACGAGTTTGAGAAACAGTTCATCAACATCCTCGAAATCAAACATAAGGATATCCTCGAACAGCTTAAGCAAGGCACCATCAACGATGATATTAAAACCATCCTCAAAGAAGAATGCGAATTATTAATTAAGAATTATTAATTTAGAATTTAGAGAGTTTGATTCAACACCCTCTAAATTCTAAATTCAAAATTCTAAATTACTACCCATGCCCAACCTCAAGGAAATACGAGCCCGCATCAATTCCGTCGCCTCGACGGAGAAGATCACCAATGCCATGAAGATGGTGGCCGCCGCCAAGCTGAAAAAGTCAGAAGGTATCACCACAAACTTCCTGCCCTACCGCAACAAGCTCTCCGAAGCCCTGTCGAACTACCTTAGCTCACTGGAAGAAAAGGTGAACATCCCATTGGCCGAGTCACGCGAAGTGAAACGGGTCGCCATCCTTGCCTTCGCCTCGAGCAGCGGACTCTGCGGCGTGTATAACTCCAACGTCAACAAACACTTCAAGCAGACTTACGACGAATACCTCACCCTAATAGGCGCCGACAATATCGACACTTATCTGTTCGGCAAGAAACTCAACGACTATGCCAAAAAGATAGGCTTGAAACCCACTGAGGCCAATGAAGGCCTCGCTGAAATCCTCAGCTTTGACAAGGCTGCCGAGATCAGCGACCGACTGGTACAACATTTCCTCGACCATCGCATCGACCGCGTGGTGATGGTTTACAACCATTTTAAAAACACCGGTGTGCAAACACCAACCTGCGAGACCGTGCTGCCCTTGGCTACCGACACCCTGGAACCAGGAAAGAGCTACGATTATCTGGTGGAACCCTCCAAAGAAGAATTTATTAACGCATTGGTTCCCAAGGTAATACGCACAAAATTCTATTCCATTATGCTCGATGCCCTCACTGCCGAACACGGTGCACGAATGACCGCCATGCATATCGCCTCCGACAACGCCAACGCTTTGCTCCAAGACCTAAAGATACAATACAACAAAGCCCGACAAAATGTCATCACCAACGAATTGATCGACATTGTGGGCGGAGCGGAAGCTTTGAAGAGTTGAAAGATGAAAGGTGAAAGGTGAAAATATAAAAATGGAAATCAGGGTGTTTGACGACATGGACCAAATGACGTTGGAGAAGGTGAGAGACCTTTTGCCGATGGTTTCCGAACAACGACGTGAGGAGAGTCTTCGCTACAAGCACCTTTTCGGCCAGTTCACCTGTCTCCAATCTTATGTCATGCTTCGCCAGATGCTCGAAGAGTTAGGGCTCACCCATCCTTTTGTTTTTGAGAGAAACGAACATGGAAAGCCTTTCTTGAAGGGTTATCCTGATATCCATTTCAACATCAGCCACTGCAAGAGCGGTATCGCTGTTGTCGTGGCCGACCATCCAGTAGGCATTGACATCGAAAGTTACCGCAAAGCCAGTGAGAGTCTGTTACGCCACACCATGAATGAGGAAGAGCAACACATCATCAGTGAGAGCGGAGACCCCATACGTTGCTTCACTGAATATTGGACCAAAAAGGAGGCGGTCTTCAAACTTCATGGCACCGGCATCTTGCGCCATCAGCTCCATGAGTTGCTACAGGGCGATGCTTTGGTCAACACTTGGGTCAACGTCGGGAAGCGCTATGCCTATTCCGTAGCTACCAATGAAAAAGGATGACCCGAGGGCCATCCTTTCGTTTTTAAGCTTACTGTGAATAGGAATTATTCACCCAATTTAATGCGGACAAAATTGACCACCGTAGCTTCCTTGTCGGCATCCATGATGTACTGACCAACAGTCTTAGGATCGGCAACCAGAGAGACCTGGTTGAGGAGGCAGTTCTCTTTGAAGAACTTACCCAGACGACCCTTGGCGATGTTTTGGATCATGCCGTCGTTGAGTTTCACGGTACCAGGAACGTTAGCCTTGATTTCGCGAGCCATGTTGACTTGTTCTTCAGTGATCCAGCCTTTACCCATGTTGGAGGCCATGTGATCTTCGCTGTCAACGTGAGCGGGGTTGATACCAGCCTTACGGAGGGCTTTCTCAATCTCCTTGTCGATCAGCTCTTGCTTGGTCTTGTCAACGGCGACAGCCAGCTCACGGTCTTTCACCTCTTGGGAGATGGAGTCTTCGCTGACGGCCATGGGGTTCATGGCGGCGACGTGCATAGCCACTTCATGGCTCACTTCGTCGATACCATTGAAATTCTTGTTCATCTCAACGATAGTGGCGAGGCGGTTGCCAGGGTGGTTGTAGTTGGCCACGTAAGCACCTTCGAGCACTTTGAAGGCACCGAGTTCGGTCTTTTCACCGGTGACGGCGCTTTGGTTGGCGACGAGGGCTTCGACGGTCTGGCCGTTGAGTTCCATGGCTTTGAGTTCGTCGATGTTCTTGACGCGTTTGGCAACAGCCATGTCAAGGACGTCTTTCGTGAACTTCACGAAATCGGCGTTGTTAGCCACGAAGTCGGTCTCGCAGTTCACCATGATGACGGCGGCATAGGTATGGTCGTCGGTGCTCTTGGAGATGACGCAACCTTCGGAAGCGTTACGGTCGGCGCGTTTGGCGGCTTTGGCCATACCCTTCTTGCGAAGGATATCGATAGCGGCCTGGATGTCACCGTCGGTTTCCACGAGGGCCTTCTTGCAGTCCATCATGCCGGCGCCGGTCATTTGTCTCAGTTCATTAACTTGAGAAGCGGTAATATTCATAGTTGTTGTTGTTCTAAAAGGTTATTTCTTAGCGACAGGTTTACGAGGGCGACGGTTGGCGCGAGGTCTGCGTTCGTCCTTGTTCTCTTCTTCCTCGGTATCTTCGGCGACTTCTTCGACGACCTCTTCAGGTTCCTCGACGTTGTTCTCCTTGTTGAGTTTACGTTCGTTGAGGCCTTCTTCGATAGCATCGACCATCTTACCCACGATGAGGGCGATGGACTTGGAGGCGTCGTCGTTAGCTGGGATGGGGAAGTCAACCAGGTTAGGATTGGTGTTGGTGTCAACGATGGCGAAGACCGGGATGTTAAGCTTGCGGGCTTCGGCGACGGCGATGTGCTCCTTCATGATGTCAACGACGAACACGGCGGAGGGCAGACGGCTCAGGTCGCTGATGGAACCGAGGTTCTTCTCGAGTTTCTCGCGTTCACGTTCGATCTGCAGCTTTTCGCGCTTGGAGAGGCTCTTATAGGACTCGCTCACCATCAGCTTGTCGATGTTTGACATCTTACGGACAGCCTTGCGGATGGTGGTGAAGTTGGTCAGCATACCGCCAGGCCAACGCTCGGTGACGTAAGGCATGTTGACTTTGGTGACGAGCTCAGAGACGACGTCCTTGGCTTGTTTCTTGGTGGCGACGAAAAGGATCTTTTTGCCCGACTTGGCGAGTTGGCTGACAGCAGCGGCGGCCTCGTCAATCTTAGCTTGGGTCTTGTAAAGGTCGATGATGTGGATGCCATTGCGCTCCATGAAAATATAAGGAGCCATGGCGGGATTCCACTTTCTCTTCAGATGGCCGAAATGACAACCGGCATCCAATAATTCTTCAAAAGTTACTTGTGTCATGAGTTTTCTTTTTAATGTTTACATTCGCTAAATACAATCACTGAGTAGTTTTCCCAAAGAAAAATCTCAGCAATTTGGATACTAAACAAAATCGCTCGGCTTCGAATAGCTTAACGTTTGCTGAATTGGAACTTCTTACGGGCACCTGGCTGACCGGGTTTCTTACGCTCGACCATACGTGGGTCGCGGCGCATCAAACCTTTGGCTTTCAGGGTAGGACGATACTCGGGGTCAATCTCGCAGAGGGCGCGGCTGATTGCCAGACGCAGAGCCTCGGCTTGGCCGTTGATACCACCACCATCGAGGTTCACCTTGATGTCGAACTTGCCGAGGTTGTCGGTAAGCATCAAAGGCTGTTCAACCACATAGTGGAGGATGCTCGTCGGAAAGTACTCCTTGTAGTCGCGCTTGTTCACCGTAATGTTGCCATTGCCGACCTTCATGTAGATGCGGGCGACGGCGGTCTTTCTTCTACCTAAAGCGTTGATTACTTCCATGATTATTTCTTAATAGTGTTAATTTTAAGTTCGGTGGGTTGCTGTGCCTGATGCGGATGCTCTGAACCAGCATACACATAGAGGTTGTGATAGATGGCGTTGCCCAGCTTCGTCTTGGGAAGCATGCCCTTGATGGCGTGCTCGAGGACAGCCTCAGGCTTTCTGTTGAGCTGCTCCTTGACGTTGCGGAAACGCTGGCCACCCGGATAACCCGTGTAGTGGACATAGTACTTCTCGTCCATCTTGTTACCCGTGAGACGGATCTTCTCCGCGTTGATGATGATCACATTGTCACCACAGTCGCTGTGGGGAGTGAAGCTTGGCTTGCGCTTGCCGCGCAAAATCATGGCGACCTCAGAAGCAAAACGTCCGAGGATCTGGCCTTCAGCGTCAATGACATACCACTTCTTGTCGGCATGTTCCTTGTTGACACTTACAGTTTTGTAACTTAATGTATTCATTTCTTTCTTTGTGTTTATCTAAATCGAGGAAAATAGATAGAACAGTTTTTACTAACGAGGGCGCAAAGGTACGAATATTTTTAATACCTTTGCACGGAAAATGAAAAAAAATGTCCATCGAGATCCAACATATCACCAAACAATACGGTGAACAACTGGCCCTTAACGACGTCACACTCAACATCGACAAAGGCATCGTAGGCCTACTCGGCCCCAATGGCGCAGGTAAGTCAACCCTCATGAAAATCATCACCTGCTTCATCCCACCCACCTCAGGCACCGCCAGCGTCAACGGATTCGACGTCATGGAACAATCCATGGAAGTCAAGCGCATCGTGGGGTACCTCCCCGAACATAATCCACTCTATCTCGACATGTACGTGCGCGAGTATCTCGACTTCGTGGCCGGAATCCATCAACTCAAAGGCGACACCGCCCGCAAACGCATCGAAACCATGGTCGAAGTCACCGGACTCGGCCCCGAAGCCCACAAAAAAATCGGCGCCCTCTCCAAAGGCTACCGCCAGCGTGTCGGACTCGCCCAAGCCATGATGCACAACCCACAAGTGCTCATCCTCGACGAGCCCACCTCCGGTCTCGACCCCAACCAACTTATCGACATCCGCAACCTCATCTCCGAACTCGGCAAAGAGAAAACCGTCCTCCTCTCCACCCATATCATGCAGGAAGTGGAAGCCATCTGCCAACGCGCCATTATTATTAATAAAGGTGTGGTGGTCGCTGACGACAAAATAGAGAACCTCAAACAAGAAAACTCGGCAAGCAATGTCGTCATCGTGGAGTTTGAGAACGAGGTGACGCAACAACTACTGCTCAGCATCCCTCAGGTGTGCAAGGTGAAACGTGTCAAGGACAATCACTGGATCCTCGAACCCGAAGGCGACGCCGACATCCGTGCCAACCTCATGAAGTGGTCCGTCGAACACAACCTCATCATCAAAACCCTACAAAAAGAAGACCTCTCCATCGAAGAGGCCTTCCAAAAATTTACTCGGTAATAAACCTTTTATCAGCGGAACAACGCTTTGATCTCATCAACAAGGTCAAGCTTCTCCCATCCAAAGAACTCCACATTCTTGAAGATCTTACCGCCTTCGCGGAAGGTGTCTTTGTCCTCATAATAGACCTCGACCTTGCGAGTCTCAGGTTGGCGTCCGAAATGCCCGTACGAAGCCGTATCTTCAAAGATGGGATTGGTCAGTCCGAAACGCTTCACGATGGCGTAAGGCCTGAGGTCGATGACCTGACGGATCTTCTCAGCGATGACTTCGTCAGCCAAGGGTTTTCCATGAGCATCCTTGACACGGACAGTGCCGTTGGTATTGACATAGAAACCCACCGGTTCAGCCACGCCAATGGCATAGGCAATCTGCACCAGCACTTGGTCGCACACTCCGGCAGCTACCAGATTCTTGGCGATATGACGCGCCGCATAGGCAGCAGAACGATCCACCTTGGAACTGTCCTTGCCCGAGAAAGCACCGCCACCATGGGCACCGCGACCACCATAGGTGTCAACGATAATCTTACGACCCGTGAGACCCGTGTCGCCATGAGGCCCACCGATGACAAACTTGCCCGTAGGATTGACGAAAATCTTCATGCCTTCACCAAAGAGCTTGCGCAGCTTGGCAGGCAACTTGCGCTTCACTCGAGGAATCAGAATGTTGAGTACATCAGCCTCTATCTTATCCACCATGCGCTCGTCAGCCTCGCGTTGGGCTTCCACGCTGTCATCGACAGGCTTGATAAACTCGTCGTGCTGCGTGCTGATAACGATGGTGTCAATACGGATCGGCTTCCATCCTTCCTCATACTCCACCGTCACTTGCGACTTTGCATCAGGACGGAGGTATTTCATCTGCTTGCCCTCGTGACGGATGGCAGCCAACTCGCGAAGCAACAGATGCGAGAGGTCGATGGTCAAGGGCATGTAGTTGTCAGTTTCCTTGCAGGCAAAGCCGAACATCATGCCTTGGTCACCAGCACCCTGGTCTTCAGGGTTCTGTCGGCCAACACCCATGTAAATGTCGTTCGACTGGCCATGAAGTGCCGAAAGAACACCACACGACTGAGCATCGAATTGGTATTCTGATTTGTTGTAGCCAATACGGTCGATGACCCGACGGGCAATGTCTTGAATCTCGACGTAGGCGTTAGTACGGATCTCACCGGCAACGACAACGAGGCCAGTGGTAACTAGTGTCTCACAAGCTACCTTTGAGCTTGGATCATAACGAAGAATCTCATCCAATACGGCATCCGAAATCTGGTCGCTCACTTTGTCAGGATGACCTTCGGAGACGGATTCTGAAGTGAAATAATAACCCATAACAAATTGTTTAACTGTTAATTAAAAATTTGCGGGAAGAAGTGTGATTGAAAAAAATCGGAAAAAGCATTGGTTTAGCATTTTTTCGTGTGGTTGCAATCAAAACAAATCTTTCCACGTAAGCGGCTGCAAAGATACAAAAAAAAATCAGTTTTGGCTGCTTTTTATTTGTTTTTTTCAGCCTTTCACTCGCCTTGTTGGGATTCAAACATTTTGATCAGCTCTTCAGGTGTCATACCCAAGTGCTGGATGGAAACCTCAGCATCATTGGCAAACGGACTCTCCGGATACTCGTCAACGACACGCTGATAGGCGGCACGGGCCTGATCCAAATCGCCGAGCTGGTCCTCATAAACAAACGAAGCCAACATGAACAAGGCAACCGGGGCCTTGTCGGACTTCGGATAAGCCTTCAGGAAACGCTCAGCCAACTCAATCGACTGCTTCGGGTCTTGCTTGGTGTTGACGGCCACCTCGAAAGCCTTGAAGAGATATTCTGAGGCATTAGCGGCATCGGGGTTCTCTTCGGCATATTTGCTGAAGACCTCTATCGCCGAAGGCACAGCCTCAGCATTGGTGGTAAGGTTGTCATTAAACAAGGCTGTCTCAGCCTTTTTTACGTCTTCTTCAGTAGTTTTCACCACTCGGTTGCATGCTGCCGCAATAACCATCACAGCAGCGATTATTATAAAAACTTTCTTTCTCATCTTATTACATTAGCTTAATAATACACCTCTCAACTCTCAATTCTCAGTTCTCAACCATCCTCATCTTCTGATTTTTTTCTTCGGGAAAATCATCCGATAGTCGGCATCGCATTTCCCTTCAGAGATGGCACGCAGCTTGCCTTGAAGCAGGGTCTTTCGCAGAGGCGCGATGCGGTCCACATGGACATGACCTTCCAAATGGTCGTACTCATGCTGGATAATGCGCGAGCGGATGCCCGTAAACTCTTCTTCATGCACCTCGAAATGTTCATCTTGGTAACGCAAACGAATGCCATCGTGACGCATCACCTCTTCATAGATTCCCGGAAGGCTCAGGCACCCTTCCTTGAAAGGAACTTCCTCGCCGAAAGTATCCATCAGCTGAGCGTTGATGAAGACCTGGTAGAAGTCCTTGGCATCAGGATAGTCGGGATAGAACGGACGAGCGTCCACCAAGAACAAACGGATGGAATGGTTCACCTGCGGCGCGGCAAGTCCCACGCCCTCGGAATGTGCCAAGGTCTCCCACATGTCGGCAATCAGCTTCTCCAACTCGGGATAATCCTTGTCAATCTCTTTGGCCACCGCCTTCAACACTGGGTGACCGTATGCAACTATTGGTAATATCATTTTAGTTGTCAGTTGTTCAGTTAATCAGTTGGTCAGTTATAAAAAGCTATTTTTGAGGCTATCCATATAGGATTGGAGCAAGATTGTGGCAGCGATGGTGTCCACCAGGGCTTTGTCCTGACGTTGTTTCTTCTTCAAGCCAGCGTCAAGCATGGTTTGATGGGCCATCACTGAAGTGAATCGCTCATCGTAACGAACGATCTTCATTTCGGGCAACAACTTACGCAGGCGGTTCACCAAAGGCTCGATGTATTTTGAACAATCCGAGGGATTGTTGTGCATGTCCTTTGGTTCTCCAATGACGATGGTCTCCACTGGTTCCTTGCTCACATAGTCAACGACCCAATCGGCCAACTTGCCGCTTTCAACGGTGGTCAGTCCATTAGCGATAATCTGAAGCGGGTCAGTAACTGCCACGCCACAGCGTTTTCGCCCCAAGTCGATAGCCATTATCCTTGCCATAGTTATAAAAATCGTGCAAAGTTACAAAAAAACCTCTCATCTCTCAACTCTAATCTCTCAATTCTTGTTGTCAATCGCCGACCGAAGTGCATTCCCCATCAACATGAAAGCCAACACCAGCAGCATGATGGCGACGCCAGGCAAGATGGCGAGATAAGCGGCATCGAGAATAATGAAAGCGTAGTTCTCCTTGATCATGCTTCCCCAAGACGGCATGGGCGGCTGCACACCGATGCCGAGGAAACTCAAACCTGCCTCAAGGAGGATGGCCGAAGCAAAATTGGAAGCAGAAATCACGATAATGGGGTTGAGAATGTTGGGCAGGATATGCCTCATGATGATTCGCACATCCTTAAAGCCCAAAGCTTTGCCCGCTTCCACATAGGTCATCTCACGCACCGAAAAGATCTGTCCACGGACGATGCGGGCCACCTCGACCCACATGGTCAATCCGACCGCGATAAACACTTGGGTGATGCCTTTGCCCAAGGCGAAGGTGATGGCGATAACCAAAAGCAAGGTGGGGATGGACCAAACCACGTTGATGAGCCATACCACCACATCGTCAACTTTGCCTCGGAAGAAACCACCGAGACTACCGATGAAGATGCCGATGATCAAGCTCAACGCCACAGCGATGAATCCCACCGAAAGGCTGATCCGGCTTCCCAACACGAGTCGGCTCAGAAAGTCGCGCCCAAACTGATCGGTTCCAAGGAGAAACTTCTGATGCTTGACACATTTGCTCTTGACATAGACTCGAGCCTCCTCATCGGAGCTGAACCAACGCCCGGGGACCAGCTCCGCATTACTCACCTCTTGGACACGCACTTGGCCTTCGGCTTCGGGGTTGAACAGAAACACCTCGGTGCGATCAGCAAAAACGTGCAGGCTGTCGCAAGGAATATACGTGCAATCATCAGGAACACCATAAAGCAACCGGTGGATGGGACCGGTCGGCTTGGAAGGCACTTCTTTGGGCACCATGAGCATATCCACCTCGAACCCAGGCTTTTGAGTGCTGAGTTCCAGTAATTGCCGGTTAGCGTGAGGCGTTGGGTCGGGGATGATGTAATAAGCGAAGATGGCGAGCAATGCGACGAGCAGGATAAACCCCAACGCGGTCATTCCCAGCCCGTTGCGCCGAAACTTTTGCCAAGCCAATGCGCTTGGTGACTGTGACTCATTCTTCGCTCTCATGCTGCAAAGATAGATTTTTTTGAAAAAACTCTTGCGGTATTTGAAAAAAGTTGTAACTTTGCACCCGCAAACACAGATGGTGGATTTAGCTCAGTTGGTTAGAGTACCGGATTGTGGTTCCGTGGGTCGTGGGTTCGAGTCCCACACTCCACCCTCAAGCAAAAGCATCGGCAAGTCTTAAGACTTGCCGATTTTTTTATCTCCCTCTCCTGCGATAACGGGTCCCACACGCATCATAAAGGGGATCGAAGAGGCAATCGCCTCGGTCGAGCTTCAAGCGAATCGACATCATAAAGTCAATATTGCGGGTCTTGCCCAGACCAGTCAACGAAATCAAGTCGTTGGTACCCAAGGTCAAGGGGCCCACCCTCACGAAAACACCTGCCGTGACATAACTGTAATTATATAAGGTCATGGGAAGCATCACACCCACCAGGCTGGTCTCATATCGGGGGGTCACACTCAGCAAGGGTTCCCTTTCCACCGCAGCATCATAAAACCAACGAGACACAGGCTGCACCCATGTCGCATTGATATAGAAATCGTCATACACGTTGGCATCGAACTGCACACTCAAAGCGGTGGGCAAGCCTATGCTGAACTGTTGTTCTTCGGCAAAAACAGGTTCAGTGGCTCCAGCTAATGACTCCATCAACTCAGTTGCAGCATTGATCGACGTGACATGATCAAACGCAGGAATATAGACCTGAAAGTCGCGCCCCGACAGGTGACCTCCAAGCAAGTTCTTGCGGAACCCGACCTTGCCCAGGTCAATCAACGACACGCCGAGACGCCAGAAATAACGCGTCGGTTGGTCATCACACGCCGACCGCTTTGAAGGTCGAAGCATTGAATTTCGCTTGTTTGTCAACGTAAAACCCAGATCAACGCCTAGACCCCGTCCTCGGAAAAACGGGTCGGTTAGAGTGATCAGACTGTCCACATTTTGAAACGAGGTGCCATAAGACAAGGGCAGGGCGAGATTCGCTTCCGCATCAAGATGGTTGAAATAGAGGTTGTCCTCATCAAGCACCAAATAGTCCAGAGCATTGATGTTCAGAGCAGCTCCCGCCATTGCATTGAGAAACTTGCCGGTCACACCCGCATCCATCTTCACGTCACCATAGTCGAACACCGTGGTAGCATAACTCAGATTAACCTCTGTCCAAGCCATCGTAGAAAAGCGCATCCCTTCGGAGACATAAGGCTGGTTTTGCAAGCTGTCGTAGGCAAGTGTTTCGGTAATTAGCACCGGGATCTCCCAAGGCATCCTCGTCACGGAAGTGTACATCCTGGTTTTCAACGAAAACGCGATGGAATGGTTTTGACCGAAGGTCATCATCAACGAAGGCAAGGCCAATTCCAAGGACTGGTAAGCGTTACGGCTGTCCTTATCGTTGGGATACTTATAATAATAGGTCATATCCGGCTGTATCCCTTCAAATTTTGCCCAGTCGCCGCCTTCTGTCATCAGTCCTCGCAACGATGGCCAAAAGGTACGAGGCGGCAAATAGGCGAAGTTGTTGTCCAAATCGAACGACAGCGACATCAACCCAAGGTCATCATGCACAAAAGTGGTAGCGATGTTCGATGGATTAAGCCAGGCCGACGCAGAACCCGAATAGTTGTCCACTACACCTGGCACAGACTGTGCCAACGCCCTGACATTCATAAAAAACAGCAAGGCAAACCAAAAACCTATCGATCCATGCTTTTTCATAAACACAATCTATATAACGCAAAACCCGCATGGATATTGCTTTCAGAGTAAAATCTTCATTTTTCAATTAATAATAGGTGCTGGCAAACAAAAAAAACGTAACTTTGCAGGCTCTTAACCGACCTATACGCGGGTGTGGCGGAATTGGTAGACGCGCTAGACTTAGGATCTAGTTCCGAAAGGGGTAAGGGTTCGAGTCCCTTCATCCGCACTGGTCGCTGCAATATACAACAAATCCAACGACTGAACACGGTCATCAAACAGTAACACCTTATAATGAACACAACACAAAGCAACAAGGGAGAACAACTGATCTCCATCCAAATCAACGTGGTCAAGGACGACTACGAACCACAGGTCAAGAAAGAGCTCAACAAGCTCCAGAAGAAAGCCAACGTCCCGGGATTCCGCCCAGGCATGGTGCCTTTCGGCATGATCAAGAAGATGTACGGCACCCAAGCCACCATAGAGGTGCTCAACAGCCTTGTCTCTGAGACCCTCAACAACTACATCCTTGAGAACAATCTCGACCTCATCGGCTACCCGCTCAGCGATCCCGACCATCAACAACCACTTGATTTCGACAATCAGGACTCCCTCGACTTCTTCTTCGAAGCCGCCTTGCGCCCCGATATCAACATCGATTACTCCAAGGTCAACATCGATTTCACCCACGTCATCGCTGACGATGCCGCCATCGACAAGACCATCAATGAGATCGTCGAACGCAACCCCAACGTCACCCACCCCGAGACCGTCGGCGAAGACGACATCCTCGAACTCAAGGTGCGTGAAGCCGAAGACGGCAAGGAACTCGAAGATGGCTTCCAAAAAGAGTATGTGATGCTCTCCATGAAGGACATCCGCACGAAGACCAACAAAAAACGTTTCATCGGTAAAGAAGCCGGCTCTGAGTTTATCGTCAACTTCGCCAACATCCTCACCGCTGAAAAAGCTGCACAGATGCTCGGCAACGACGCCCCGGCCGACAGCGACTATAACATCATCATCGACGACATCCGCCGCGAAGAGAAGCCCGAACTCAACGAGGAACTCTTCAAGAAGATCTTCCCCAACCAGGAGATCAAGGACCTCGATGCCTTCCGCGCTGCCGTCAAAGAAGAGATGGAAAAACAATACACCAGTGAGACTGACCGCATCCTCCTCACCAAGATGATCGACGGCCTCATCGACAACACCCCGTTCAACCTGCCCGACGAGTTCCTTAAACGCTGGATCACCGAAAACAACCAAGGCAGACTCAGCGCCGAAGACGTAGAAAAGAACTACGAGACCAACTACAAGAAAGGCCTCCAATGGCAACTCATCGAAGACCGCATCGTGAAAGACAACATGGATCTCGCCATCAAAGACGAGGAAGTCAACGCCTTCATCCGCAGCCAAATCTTCCCCGGACTCGACTACAATACCATGGACGATGACATGAAAGGACGCATCGACAAGATTGTCGAGAGTTACCTTAAGAACGAGGAACAAGTCAACAACGTCAAAAACCAACTCGCCGATATCAAGATCACCCAGTTCCTTAAGACCAAGGTGAAGATCAACTATACTGACAAGACTTACGACGAATTTGTCAAACAACTTGAAGAAGAAAACAAGAAATCATGAACGAATTCCAGAAATACGCCACCAAGCACTTAGGCATCAATCCTTTGGGACTTGAGAAATACATCTCTCAAATCAACAATGCTGGCGGTGGTTACATTTCCCCCACCGTCATCGAGGAACGCCAACTCAACGTCGCCCAAATGGACGTCTTCTCTCGACTGATGATGGACCGCATCATCTTCCTTGGCACCGCCATCGACGACTATGTTGCCAACGTCATCCAAGCCCAGCTGCTCTTCCTTGAGTCAACCGACCGTCAACGCGACATCCAGATCTACTTGAACTCCCCTGGAGGTAGCGTCTATGCCGGGCTGGGAATCTATGACACCATGCAATATATCGGTCCTGACGTGGCGACGATCTGCACTGGAATGGCCGCTTCCATGGCCGCTGTGCTGATGTGTGCCGGCACCCCAGGCAAACGCTCTGCCCTGCCCCATTCACGCATCATGATCCACCAACCCATGGGTGGAGTGGAAGGCCAAGCCACCGAAATCGAGATCACTGCTCGCGAAATCCAAAAACTCAAAAAGGAACTCTACGAGATCATCTCACTCCATTCCGGACAACCTTACGACAAGGTGTGGGCCGATTCCGACCGCGACTATTGGATGACCGCCCAAGAAGCCAAAGAGTATGGCATGATCGACGAAGTGCTCATCAGAAAGAAACCCGATGGCAAGTAAGAAAACCATTCGCTGCTCTTTCTGCGGACGCACCGAAGAACAGGCTGGAGGCTTGATCCAGGGTGTGGACTCCTACATCTGCCCGGATTGTGTCGAACAAGCCTATCAACTGGTACAAAACATCCACGCAGTGTCAGGCGAGAAATCAACGTTTCATTCGCCTGACTTTGCGTTGCATAAGCCCAAAGAAATCAAAGACTTCCTCGACCAATATGTCATCGGCCAAGACGATGCCAAACGAACCCTCGCCGTGGCCGTCTATAACCACTACAAACGCATCAACCAAAAGGTGCAGGATGACGAGGTGGAGATAGAGAAGTCTAACATGATCCTCGTTGGCGAGACCGGCACGGGCAAGACCCTGCTCGCCCGCACCATAGCCAAGATGCTCAACGTGCCCTTTGCCATCGCCGATGCCACCGTGCTCACCGAAGCAGGCTATGTGGGCGAAGACGTGGAGAACATCCTGGTGAAACTGCTGCAAGCCGCCAACTACGACGTGAAAGCCGCCGAACACGGCATCGTCTTCATCGACGAACTCGACAAAATCGCACGCAAAAGCGACAACCCCAGCATCACCCGCGACGTGTCGGGTGAAGGCGTGCAACAAGCCTTGCTGAAACTCCTCGAAGGCACCATCTCCAACGTGCCACCCCAAGGCGGTCGCAAACATCCTGAACAGAAGATGATTGCCATCAACACCAAGGACATCCTCTTCATCGCTGGAGGCGCCTTCGACGGCATCGAACGCATCATCGCTGCACGCAAAAGCACCAACGTCATCGGATATAGCACCGGCACGGACAAAGAGATCGACAAAAGCAACATGCTGAAGTATATCGCTCCCGCCGACCTCAAGAAGTTCGGTCTCATCCCTGAGATCGTCGGCCGTATGCCCATCATCACTTATCTCAACCCTCTCGACGCCACCGCCCTCAAGCGCATCCTCACCGAGCCGAAAAACGCCCTCGTGAAACAGTTCACCAAACTCTTCGCCATGGACGGCATCCAGCTCATCATCGACGACGAGGTGCTCGACTTCGTGGTGCAGAAAGCCATCGAATTCAAACTCGGCGCCCGTGGCCTTAGGTCCATCATGGAAAGCATCCTCAACGACGCCATGTTCGAGATGCCCTCCGAAAACAAAACCGGCAAACTCCATATCGACAAGGCCTACGCCGAAGAGAAAATATCCAAGGACAAGAAACTGGCACAATAGTTGCTATACTCATTTTTTGGACTTAAAAATTCAAGAAATGAAGAAGATTTTTCTCGCCATCCTGATGATGGCCGTCACGACAGCATTCAGCCAAACCAGCACCAAGAAATTTCATTTCGTCAAGAAAGCCATGCCTTCTAAAGAGGTGGTCCAAAAAGACACCCCTTCCGATATGCAAAACCTCAACGTCGTCTATGGACGCATCGACGGTCGCGACACCTTGCTCTATGTCTATCTCCCCGAAGTCGATATCGACCTTATGAGCCGTTACTATGAGATTACCGGCACCCGCCAAGGCCGACGCCTCGTCAGCAACGTCAGAAAGGTCTATCCTTACGCCAAACTCGCTGGCGACAAAATGAAAGAGTTCGACCTCATGCTGGCCGACGCCAAAAGCGATTCCGAACGCCGCCGACTGATGAAAGAAGCCGAAGACCAAATCGCCACACAATACACTGAGGAACTCAAGAAACTCACCTTCTCTCAAGGTGCCATCCTCATCCGCCTCATCGACCGCGAGACAGGCAGCACCTCCTATCAAGTCGTCCGCGAACTGAGAGGCCGTCTCAGAGCCTTCTTCTATCAAGGCTTCGCCCGCATCTGGGGCTACAACCTCAAATCCGAATACAACCCGCAAGCCAATCCCGAAGACGACGAAATCGAAACCATCGTCACCCTCCTAGAACGGGGACAAATCTAAGCTTACTTGCCACGACCTTGGATGACGATGAGGACCGTGTAAATCAAGATCTTCAAATCCAAACTGATACTCACATTCTCGATATATAGAATGTCGTACTTCAAACGCTCGATCATCTCATCCACATTCTCCGCATAACCAAACTTGACTTCTCCCCAGCTGGTAATGCCCGGCTTGACCAACAGCAACATGCTGTAATAAGGAGCGCGCTCCATGATTTGATCGATATAATATTGACGCTCGGGACGATATCCAACTATCGACATATCCCCCTTCAACACAGTCCAAAACTGCGGAATCTCATCCAAACGCACCTTGCGCATGAACTTGCCAAACTTGGTGATGCGTGGGTCATCGTCACTGGAGAGTTGCGGAGTGCAGTCAGCCTCAGCATCCACCCGCATACTGCGGAACTTCGCCATCTTGAAAGGCCTGCCGTTTTTGCCAATGCGTTCCTGTACGTAAAACACCGGTCCGGGTGATGTGGCCTTGACAATGATGGCAGTGATCAAATACACCGGCGACAACACCACCAAAACCAACAACGACACCACGATGTCGAAGATGCGTTTGAGCACTCGTTGCCAAATCGGCATCAGCTCAGGACTCACCTGCACCAAAGGCGTACGCCAAATGGCCGACTGCTTCACGTTACCAAACACCAAATCCTGCATCTCAGGGATGATCTCAACCTCGGCATCCGTCTGGTTCATCACCGGAAGGATAATGTTCATGCAATCCTTCTCCGATCGCTCTATGGCGATGATCACCTCCTCCACATCATTGGCGCGGATAATCTCTACCAAATCACTCACCGAACCCAAATGGGGCAGATATTCGCTCAACCTGTAAGTGTTCTTGTCGTAAACGTTGACAAAACCAATAAAACGCTGCCCAGTAGGCTTTTCCTGCTCGGTGACCTCCTTGTATATTGCCACAGCATTGTCATTGCTGCCAACGATCAAGGTATTGAAGCAGATCCGGCCCGTGTGAACCCCATGCTTGACCCAACTGGTGATGATCAGACGACCGATATAGGTCAAGCCAAACTGCAAGACAAAGAGGGTGATGAACGACTGATAATACATCTTGTAGGTGAAGATCTGATCGTCGAGAATGGCCACAAAAAACAACACCGTGACCCCCAACAAGGTAATGAAGAAGGTCTGCGAAAGCTCCTTTAAACGCGACTTTGAATACACACTCTGGTAAGCCCCCGTGATGCCATACAGCACCACCCAACAAACAGGAATGATGGCAACAGCGACCCAGAAACTTTGATCATGGAAAGCCAAGCCAAAACGCTGCCAGGTGTTCACGTTGGGGACTTCATAGGTCTTTCTGAAATAATAGAACAATGTCCATGACACGGCCGAGAGCAGCCAGTCAACAAAACCATAAAGATATGGTAGTCTGCGTTTGTGTTTCATCGGTCGCGATAGATTAACTTCAGGTTGTCAAAATAAAAATACTGCGTTCCATCGTTGCGCGGATTCCATGAGGAGATATACAATTTGAAATATTCGGCATGTTCGTTTTCCACAAGATAGGGCCCAATATTGATATAGACTTTTTTCCACTGGTCGGGATCCACACCTGACTCACAAGTGGGATTGACCCGATAAAAGGGATAGTCGTAGATGCTTCCGTCTTTATAATAGAGTCCAATCATGCAGGTGTCGGAACATTTGTAATCCATCTCTAGCATACAGGCTGAACCCGTGGTGGGAAGATCCTCGAACTGCTCCGAGGTGACCACTCGAAACTCCAAGGTGTCGGAGGTCAGGACAAACTGCCCAGAATAGGACGAATAGATGCCTGCAGGGTCATGCCAAGCCTTGGGTCCGTTGACACGGTTGAAGGACACATCACTCGAGGTGGTAGCCTCCAATGACACGAAGCCTCCATCGAAATCCTCTATCCAGCGAACGTGAAAGTTGTCACCATCAGGCAAGTAATTGAACACCGGCCTTAACGTGATCACACTATCGGGGACAAGGATCAAGTCAGGATAATCCACAGCGGCAATGAAAGGATAATCGGCTCTGGTTTGTGCGATGCCGTTAACCTTGATGCCTGGACGAATCTCCACCTCATGCGGGCCTTGTTCCAGCACAGGAATCATGGCAGGCAACTCAAAGGTGCCGATGAGGTCAGCGTCAATATAGACCCAAGCATCCGTGAAACTATGGGTGTTGGCTCCGTAGGTGTAATAATCACAGCTCAACAGCATCGTGTCGATACGGAGATAAGCCGGCACCGTTTGTGGGCCTTCGAAATTGTTGCACGAAGGCAAGGTGAAAAACAAGATGGAAAGTAGGGTAAGCAGCGTAAAATGTCGTGTCATAAGCGTTCGCTTTTATAAAAAACGATTCATCACAATGAATATTGTCTTATTGGGCCATTTTTTTCAAAGAAGAATCCGCAGCCCTCAGAATGTCGTATGCAAGGTTCAAAACCCTGACGCCATCGTGGATGGAGACCACTGGGGTCGTGTTGTGGATGATGCTATCGTAGAAACTCTCCAACTCGGTCTGAATCGCATTGATGGGATGAATTTCAGGAAGTTCCATGGTGATCTGTCGGGTAGCGCCATCGGCCAAATCAAAAGACAAGGAATAAGGATAACCCGAGGTCTCCTCGTCGTGGATACGGATAATCTCGGTCTTTTTATCAAGGAAATCGACCGTAATATAGGCATCATCTTGGAAGATCCGCATCTTTCGCATGTTCTTTAGTGAGATACGGCTGGCAGTAAGGTTGGCTACCGAGCCATTCTCGAATTCGATGCGAGCATTGGTGATGTCAGGGGTTGAGCTGACAACAGCGACTCCACAAGCACTCACCTTGGCTACAGGCGAATTGATGATGGTAAGCAAGATGTCAAGGTCATGGACCATCAGGTCGAGAACTACGGGGACATCGGTACCTCTGGGATTGAACAAGGCCAAACGATGGGCCTCGATGAACTTGGGCTTGGTGATGAAAGGTTCAGCAGCGATAAAGGCAGGATTGAAGCGTTCCACATGACCCACTTGCACCTTCACGCCTGCGGCATCAGCTAGTTCAATCAGCCTTGAAGCCTCCTCAGGAGTAGCCACAATGGGTTTCTCAATGAAGACATGACGGCGGCGATTCAGAGCCTTCGAAGCGCAGGCAAAGTGCTGGACCGTAGGCGTCACGATATCAACCACGTCCACCGCCTCTATCAATGCTTCCACCGTGTCGAAACACCGCACTCCCGTTGCTTCTACCTGTTGTGCAGTAGCCATATCAGGATCATAGAAACCGACAAGTTCATACTGGCTGATTTGCTGGATGCATTTGAGGTGAATCTTACCAAGGTGACCGGCACCCAAAACTCCAATTTTAAGCATATCCTTTAAAATTTGGGCAAATATAGTGATTTGTTCAGGAGCGTCAGCCAAAAAAAGCGTAATTTTGTGTCCGATTATGATGGCTATCGAAGACAACTACCGGCACAAAGGTTTACGCAAGCAACTTGTTGACTTGTTGCGCAGCGGAGGCATCCATGACGAGAAAGTCCTCGCAGCAATCAACGAGGTTCCAAGGCACGTGTTCCTTGACTCGTCGTTTGTAGAGATCGCCTATTCCGACCAAGCCTTCCCTATTGGCTCCGGACAAACCATCTCTCAGCCTCGAACAGTGGCCGTACAAACGGAGTTGCTCAAAGTGGAGCGAGGCATGAAAGTGCTGGAAATTGGCACAGGCTCAGGCTACCAGGCCTGTGTACTGGCTGCCATGGGTGCACGTGTGTTCTCTATTGAACGGCAACGCAACCTCTACTTCAAGACCAAAGAGATTCTTGAGGCCCTACCCTTCCGCGTCAAGACCTTCCTCGGCGATGGCTTCAACGGGTTGCCCACCTATGCTCCTTTCGACCGCATCATCGTCACCGCAGGCGCCCCTGACATCGCCAAGGCATTGGTGAATCAGCTTAAGACAGGGGGCATAATGGTCGTCCCCGTCGATAACCCTGACGGACAAGGACAAACCATGCTACGCCTCACCAAGACAGGCGACGGACTACTCTCCAAAGAAGAGTTCGGTGAATACAAATTCGTTCCAATGCTCCACGGCACTGACAACGATTAGCGTCAAGTGTTATTGGGATTAGCGTCAAGTGTTATTGGGATTAGCGTCAAGTGTTATTGGGATTAGCGTCGTACGTCATTGCGAGCGAAGCGAAGCAACCCAACCTGAACCATCAATGGCCTGAGCCCGTTCAGGTTGGGTTGCTTCGTCGCTACGCTCCTCGCAATGACGCAAAGCGCATTAGCTCACTTTCATCGCAAAGCGCGTTAGCTCACTTTCATCGTAAAGCGCGTTAGCCCACCTTCATCGCGAAGCGCGTTAGCTCACTTTCATCGTAAAGCGCGTTAGCCCACCTTCATCGCGAAGCGCGTTAGCTCATCTTATTTTTTGAAGATACCTCCAAGGATAGAACGGAAGATCTGATTGCCCAGCTGACGACCGAAAGTGGTGGCAGTGGTATTGATGGTCTTCTCGATGGCTTTCTTGGTCGTCGATTTCTTCGTACTCGACTTCCTTGAGCTACTCGATGCCTTTGCCCTCTCCTTCTCTTTAGCCTCTTTGGCTTTACGTTTCTCCTCGGCTTCAGCTTCTTCCTTGGCAATCTTCTCCTCCCGTTTCTGCTGCTCCACCAACACCTCATAGGCACTTTCACGGTCGAAAGCCTTGTCATAACGGCCGTAGAAACGGGAATTGCGAATCAACGAGTGACGTTGGTCATCGGTAATGGCACCGATCTGGCTCAGCGGGAAGAGGATCTTTGCCCGTTCTACGATGCACGGAGCTCCCTTCTCGTCAAGCAAAGAGACCAAAGCCTCACCCGTACCCAGCTCCAAGATGGCCGACTCAGTGTTGAAACTCGGATTGGTTCGGAAGGTCTGTGCCGCTGCCCTGACTGCTTTCTGCTCTTTCGGGGTATAGGCCCTGAGACCATGCAAGATACGGTTTCCAAGCTGTCCAGCGATGTTCTCCGGAATGTCATCGGGACTCTGGGTGACGAAATACACACCCACACCCTTGGAACGCACCAATCGAATCACCTGCTCGATCTTATCAACCAAGGCTTTCGAAGTATCCTTAAACAGCATGTGTGCTTCGTCGAAGAAGAAGATCAGCTTAGGCAACTCCAGGTCTCCGACTTCAGGCAAACGAGAATACAACTCGCTCAACAACCACAGCAGGAAGGTGGAATAGAGCTTAGGATTCAGCATCAATTTGTCGGCGGCCAACACGTTCATTACACCCATGCCCGCCTCGGTCTGCAACAAATCATAGATGTCGAAGTCAGGTTCTCCAAAGAAAAGATCACCTCCCTCAGCCTCCAAAGCCAACAAAGCACGTTGGATGGCACCTACACTCACCGAAGTGATAGTCCCATAGGTAGTGGTGAACTCCTTGGCGTTCTTGGCCACGTAGTCAAGCATCAAGCGAAGGTCTTTCATGTCGATCAACAGCAAGCCACGGTCATCAGCAATCTTGAACACGATGTTCATGATGCCTGTCTGGGTCTCATTGAGTCCAAGAAGACGCGACAACAGCTGGGGGCCCATGTCGGAGATGGTCGCCCTCAAAGGATGGCCCTGCTCGCCATACACATCAAAAAACCGGGTCGGGCAACCATGGAACTGAGGGTCGGTGATGCCAAACTCAGGGCAACGTTTCTCGATGAAACCACTCATCGCTCCCGCCTGGCTGATACCCGAGAGGTCACCCTTCATGTCAGCCATGAAGCAAGGCACACCCGCCTGGCTGAACGACTCGGCAATCACTTGCAGCGTCACGGTCTTTCCTGTTCCGGTGGCCCCGGCAATCAATCCATGGCGATTCGCCATCTTACCCACCAAATAGAGCGGTCCATTCTCACAGTGAGCGATATAAAGTTGTTTGTCGTCAGTAAACATAATTCTGTCTCCTTTCTTACTTATTGATTCTGAATTTGATGTATTTTATCGTCAGCCCCTGGTCAAGCCACATCTGCTCATAAAAGGTACGGATGGTCTTGACTTCAAGGTTGTCGTTATTGGCATAAAGGTTGTCAGTATGATACAGCAACGGAAGCTGCTGTTTCTCCACCACCTCGTGAAGGGTGAACTCATACATGATGGGGCTGTCAGTCTTGAGATGCAGCACACCGTCGGGCTTGACAAACTCACGGTAGCGTTGCAAAAACTCCGGTGAAGTTAAACGATGACGGGCATTGCGCTCGCCTTCGCCCGGATGGGGGTCAGGGAAGGTGACCCAAATCTCATCAACCTCGCCAGGGGCAAAGAAATGAGCTATCTGATCGATGCGAGCCCTGATAAACGCCACGTTGTGAAGTCCTTCCTCACGGGCTTGGGTCAAGCCACGCCACATCCTAGCCCCTTTGATATCAACACCGATATAGTTGACTTCGGGATGCACTCGTGCCAAACCCACCGTATATTCGCCTTTGCCACAGCCCAACTCCAGCACGATGGGGTTGGCATTGTGGAAGAATTCATCATGCCACTTTCCCTTCAAAGGAAAGCCCTCGTTCATGATTCGTTCATACGAATATTGGAACAAGTTATCGAAGCTCTTGTTCTCTTCAAATCGCTGTAATTTATTTTTCTTACTCATGGGTGGTTCATTTGTTTAAGATCCAAGCCTTGTTGTTCGATTCAGCCTTGACTTTGGCCAGCACCTCTTTGGCCTCCTCGAGCGTTGCATAACCTCCGTAACTCACATAATACATCTTTCCGCGCACCAGGACGTAAGCCCTTTCAAATCCCTCCTCACGAATCTGGCTTACCAACTTTTCCGCATTCTCTTGCTGCGAGAAACATCCACCGATGATATTAATCCGGAAAGTCTCGGCCGGTTCAACAACAGGTTTTTCAGGCTCTTTCTCTGTCGTCACAACTGGCTCTTTCACGCTCACAATCTCAGGTTCCCGTTCCGTCGTCACCACGGGCTCTTCTTCGGCCATTACGGGTTCTTCTTCGGCCACCACTTCAGGCTCATCTTCAACGGAAACAGTGTCAATAGTCGCACTTGGAAGCGGGTAATAACACACCATCTGTGCCAACACTGCCGAATCAGGTTTGTAATGAATCTTAGGCACCTGTACCGGTCGAGGTTTGATCTTGAAGTCGAAATGGACAATTTCGAGGAAATAAAGCAGGATCAGCACGGCAGGGATGACCAAGAGGATGCTCAAGATAGTCAAGATCGTCGCTCTTCTGCGATGACGGTGGAAATCTCGCTCAGCGTCAATCTCATCATCGATGGGCGCATGAGTTCTCGGCTTGTATTCGTTGGTTTTCTTGCTGTCATAAACGGGTGTCGGTGTGAAATCACCAAGTCCGAAAGCGTCTCCGTTGAAGTTTGCCGTGTTGTCGGGAATGAAGCTGAGTTGGCCGTTGTCATCCATGCTCAGCGTCCCCAAACCCTCCAGTTCCACCTTCTTGCCGTTTTTGAGTTCGGCAAAACAGTCGGCGACAAACTGATTCAACGTCTGTTGGGCTTCGTCTTCAGTAGTGCCGTTATTTTCTGCCATGGCCTTGACGAGGATGCCGTCCTCGCCACGTTGTTGAGGATCGAAGGAGAGCGTTGTTGAGGGTTTCTCGAAATGGTTGGTGATGACGTTCACCTTGGCGCCGTCATAATGTTTGATAAACATGCCAAGTCCAGGCACCACGACGGTGTCGCGTTCAAAAAGCAAGGCTGATATGACGGTCGATATCGGGTTCATAGAAGCAATTCTTTGGGAATTTTGTTGAGGTCCGAAGGGGTGTCGATGGCGATGCTGCTATGGATGTCACTCACGGCCACACGAATACGGAATCCGTTTTCAAGCCATCGAAGCTGTTCGAGCGACTCGGCTTGTTCGAGCTGACCAGGGAGCAGCGAGGCAACCCTTCGCAGGGTATTGGACTTATAGGCATACATGCCAATATGTTGATAGAATACAGTTTGTTGAAGCCATGACTCTGGTGATGTGCCACGGACAAACGGGATCGGATGGCGGCTAAAATAGAGCGCATTGCCGTCTTTGTCAAGCACTGCCTTGACCACATTGGGATTGAGCAAGGTCTCTTGGTCTTCGATGACCTTCACCAAAGTGGCCAACTCCACGTCGTCGTGACGGATGAGTTCGGCCAAGGCATCGATTTGTCGCGGGTCGATGAAAGGCTCATCCCCTTGGATGTTGACCACGGCTTGGTACTCGTCATGCATGGCATCAAGGGCCTCTCGACAGCGGTCGGTACCGCTTCGATGGTCGGAACGGGTCATTACTACCTGGCCGCCGAAATCCCGCACCTCGTCAAAGATGCGTTGGTCGTCAGTGGCCACGATGACGGAATCCAACGAAGACTTCATCACCTGGTCGTAGGTGCGGTGAATCATCGTTTTGCCACCAATCATCGCCAATGGCTTTCCCGGGAAACGGGTCGAGCCATATCGCGCCGGTATGATGCCCAATACCCTCATCAGAACAAACCGTTCAGCGAGGCTTCAATCTTCTCGATGATGCCACCGAGATCCTCAGGGTTTTCCAACTCGAGGTTGTCACTCTCGATGATCAAGAGTTTACCCTCCTTATAGCCACTGATCCACTCCTCGTAACGGTCGTTGAGGTTGCTGAGATAGTCGAGCCGGATCGACTGCTCGAAGTCGCGGTTGCGCTTGGCAATCTGCCTGATCAGCGTCGGCACCGAAGCACGCAAATAAATGAGCAGGTCGGGCGCTTGGAGAAACTTCGACATCAGGTCGAACAACGACCGATAGTTCTCAAAGTCGCGCGACTCCATCAAACCCATCGAATAAAGGTTGGGGGCGAAGATCATGGCATCCTCGTATATCGTACGGTCTTGGATGACATCCTTGCCGCTGTTACGAATGTCAATAACCTGACGGAAACGGCTGTTCAAGAAAAAGATCTGTATGTTGAACGACCAGCGTTGCATGTCTTCATAAAAGCTGTCGAGATAGGGATTGTGATCGACCTCCTCATAGTGCGGAGTCCAGCCAAAATGCTTGGCTAACAAACGGGTCAACGTGGTTTTTCCAGACCCGATATTTCCTGCAATAGCGATATGCATAGTAGTTAATTTTTCAAACTGCTAAAATACGAAATTTTTTTAATCGCATGCGAACCATCCAGAAAATAAAAAAATTGATTATTTCGGTGCTTTTATGAGCAAGATGGCGGCCACAAAAAGGAAGATGATGTTAGGGATCCAGGCCGCCAAGACGGGTTTTACGCCCCCATTGACCCCAAAGGCCATGGCAACCTTCGCAAAAAGGATGTACGTGAAGGCGATGGTAATACCCAGTCCAAGATGCATTCCCATGCCTCCTCTGATCTTTCGACTCGAAAGAGCTACTCCTATGAGGGTCAAAATGAGGATTGCTGCAGGCTGGGCCATCCGCTGATGCATCTCCATCTCATAATTACGGACCCCCTCCGCCCCACGCAACTTCATGTCCTCAATCTGGTCGCGCAACTCATAATAGTTCATCTCCTCAAAGTCTTCCTTCATGTTGTAAAAGTCGCTTCCACTCAACAAAGGAATCACCGTGTCGAGACGACGACCATTGACGATATGCTCACGATCACCATCGATGTACCGCTCCGTATAGAAGTCGATGCGCCAAAGATGGTCATCAACAGAATCGTGATAGATGACATCCGAGCTCATCTTATAGACCAGCTCGTTTCCCTTGTACCTCTCAATGGCAAACAGATAACCCAGATCGCTATTCATGTTGTAGATTTCCACATACACGAACTCATCTTTCTGTGTCTGAATATGGATGTTCCTTCCTGAGCTCTTTGCAAGGTGTTCGATATACTCGTCCTTGAATTCTCGCCGGATCTCGTTCATTTCTGGAATCATGAAATTACTGAAAAAGAGCGACATAATTGCAAGCAAGCAGGCTCCAACGACATAGGGAACCAAGAATCGCCAAAAACTGATGCCACTGCTGAGGATGGCCACGACCTCGGTATGAATTGCCATCTTAGAGGTGAAAAAGATGACCGAGATGAAGACAAAGAAATGGATGAATTGATTGATGAAATAAGGAATGGAGGTGAGATAGTAGTTGACCGCTACCTTTTGCCACGGAGCATTATGTTTGAGGAAGGCATCGATATTCTCCGAAAGGTCGAACACGATGATGATGACCATGAGCAGAGACACGGCGAAGAAGAAGGTGCCGATGAACTTGCGTAATATGTAGAGGTCGATTTTCTTCACTACGGTTACAATCTTCGGGTGATCTTGGGCATCATGTCGGCTTTCCAACTGGTGAAGTCGCCGTTGATGATATGGGTGCGGGCGGTCTTGACGAGCCAGAGATAAAAGCCGAGGTTGTGCAAGCTGGCAATCATCGGGCCAAGGATCTCGCCAGCAACGAAAAGATGACGCAGATAGGCCTTGGAATATTGTGCATCGACGAAAGTTTCGCCGTTAGGATCGACTGGCGAGAAGTCGGTGCGCCATTTCTCGTTTTTGAGGTTGATGATGCCCTCAGAGGTAAAGATCATGCCGTTACGTCCGTTGCGGGTAGGCATGACACAGTCGAACATATCCACGCCCCGTTCGATGGATTCGAGGATGTTGGCAGGGGTTCCGACGCCCATGAGGTAGCGTGGCTTGTCGAGGGGCAGGATGGTGTTGACGAGTTCTATCATCTCGTACATCGTCTCGGTGGGCTCGCCGACGGCGAGCCCACCGATGGCATTGCCGTCGCATCCCTTCGAAGCGACATGCTCCGCCGAACGCTCCCGCAAGTCGCGATACACACACCCTTGCACGATGGGGAACAAGGCCTGCTCGTAACCATAGCGAGGCTCCGTCTCTCCAAAACGCTGAACGCAACGGTCGAGCCAACGTTGCGTGCGCTCCATCGACTCCTTGGCATACCTGTAGTCAGCCGTCCCCGGAGTGCACTCGTCGAAAGCCATCACCAGGTCAGCCCCGATGCTTCGCTCAATGTCCATCACCCGTTCAGGGGTGAACAGATGCTTCGAACCGTCGATGTGCGAACGAAACTCAACACCCTCCTCTTTCATCTTTCGGATACCCGTCAAAGAGAACACCTGAAAACCTCCACTGTCGGTAAGGATGGGACGATCCCAACCGTTGAAACGGTGAAGCCCTCCAACAGCCTCCAACACATCCAAACCTGGACGCAGGTAGAGATGGTAGGTGTTGCCTAAAATGATTTGTGCCTTGACCTCGTCGCGGATGTCGCGGATGTGGCAAGCTTTGACAGAACCCACGGTGCCCACCGGCATGAAGATGGGAGTCTCGATAACCCCGTGGTCGGTGTGCAGCAAACCCGCTCTGGCATGGCTTCGAGAGTCAGTGGATGATAAAGTGAATTTCATCGTGCGATATTTTTTGCAAAGGTAAAGAATTTCGTCTATCTTTGCGCAAATTTTTGGAGGTCCTGCCGTGAGCGTCAGCTTTTTTTATAATCGATTGTCATTCTACATCTTAGCCTGCTTCATCTTGATGCTCGTCATCCAATTGTGCATCCATTGGATCCGTTTCTCGAGGCTGGCATTCCTCAAAAAGAAACTCCGTCCCAAGCTCGACGAGGAGCTGGAGCCCGTCTCAGTGGTGGTATGCACCCGCGACGCCTACGAGCAACTCACCGAGCTGATTCCCACCTTGCTGCGCCAAAACTACCCTCAGTTCGAGGTCGTCATCGTCAACGACTGCTCAGAAGACGAGACCGAGGCCTTCCTTAAAGACTTGGAACGTCGTGAGCCGCGCATCAAATGCGTTCAGCTACGACAGCATCTCAACTTCTTCAACGGCAAGAAATTTCCGCTCTCCATGGGCATCAAGTCGGCATCGTACGACCTCATCGTGCTCACCGACGCCGACTGTCTCCCCACTAGCGAAGACTGGTTGCGCAACATGGTCAGCTGCTACGACCATGGCACTGAAGTCGTTGTCGGCTACGCCCGATATGAGAATACCTCGCGACTCACCAACCGATTGATTCGTTTCGACACCCTCCAAGAGGGGATGCTCTACCTCTCCGCTACTTTGGCGGGACACCCCTTCTCTGGAACAGGCAAAAACCTATCCTACCGGAAACGGCTCTTCTTCGAGAACAAAGGCTTCACCTCACATTATACCATGCCCGCTGGCGACGACGATGTGTTTGTCAGCCAAGTGGCCACTAAAAAGAACACCAAAGCCTTCATCGACGCTGATAACAGCATCGTGGCCACCCCCACCAACTCGTTCTGGTTCTGGGTGAGGCAACGCTGTAACAAATACTCCACCATTCGAATGCACCGCATCGACACCCGAGCCATGATGGCTTTGCATTACTGGTCGCAGTTCCTGTTCTACGCCTGCTTTGTCGCCCTATTCTTCCTCAAACCCGCCTTCAGTATCGCTACAGAAATCCCCTATTATACATACTATTTCCCTACATTAGTGGTGCTATTTCTACTTCGCTATATAAGCCAAATGATCATCTATAGAGGAGCTTCTCGCCGCCTCGGAGAACACGGTCTCCTACCCGGCCTCATCCTTTGGGACGCATTCTTCGCCATTGCCACACCTTTGTTCCGCATCACCGGCAGGATGACCAAAGAGTGATTCCGTTATGAACATTGTTCATAATTAATCAAGGGGAAAGATTTTTCCATTCAAAAAATATGCTATCTTTGCATCAATTATGCAAACTCTTTGATCATGAAAAGACCTTTTACCCTCTTGATGACCGCCGTCCTGTTGCTGATCGGTAACCTGGGATGGGCACAAACCAGAACAGAAGTCACTGACGTGTTGAACCGCGAACTCACTGGAGTTTCAGGAACAACATACACTTCGTGGAGCGACAAGACGAGCAACTCCGATGCCGTCTATGCCGGACAAAGTGCAGGTGGCAACGAGTCAATCCAACTTAGAAGCAACAACAACAATTCAGGCATTATCACCACTGCCTCAGGAGGCACAGTCTCAAGTGTTTCCGTAGTCTGGAACAGTAACACCCTCGATGGCAGGACACTGAACATCTATGGAAGCCACACCGCCTACACCTCGCCCACTGAGTTGTACGACGAAAGCACCCAAGGCACCTTGCTCGGTACGATTGTAAAAGGGACAAACAACGAGTTAATCATCAATGACACGTATGAATTCATTGGAATGCGTTCTGCATCATATGCTATGTACCTGACCGAAATCGACATCATCTGGACTGACGGTGAAGGCCCAGCCATCGCGACACCTACCTTCAGCCCTGCTGGCGGCACCTATACTGAAGCACAAACCGTGACTATCAGCTGCGAGACCCCAGGCGTGACCATCTACTATACCACCGATGGCTCCAACCCCGACGACGAAAGCACGGTCTATAGGAATCCCATCACCGTTAGCGTGACCACCACCATCAAGGCCATCGCCTTCGATTCCAACGACAACACCAGCTACGTCGGCACAGCCACATACAACATCGTCAATCCCGATGCCCCTGGCAGCGAAAGCAACCCCTATACCGTGGCTCAAGCCCGTGCAGCCATTGATGCCGGAACCGGACTCACCAACGTCTATGTCCATGGCATTGTCTCGGAAATCGTCACAGCATTCAGCCCTCAACATGGCAACATCAGCTATAACATCTCCGACGACGGAACTACTAGCAGCGACCAGCTGCAAGCCTATCGCGGCAAAGGACTGAATGGTGAAAACTTCACTTCTGCCGACGACATTATGGTGGGCGATATCGTGACCATCTTTGGAAACTTGACCCTTTACAACAATTCCGTTTACGAACTTGCAGCCAACAACTATCTTGTATCCATCGTCCACAACCAGACCATGGTGACAACGCCGACCTTCAACCCTGCTGCTGGCAACTACACTGGCGCACAAACCGTGGAGATCAGCTGTTCCACCGAAGGAGCCACCATCTATTACAGCACCACCTCAGAAACGGGTCCTTGGACCGTATATAACGCTCCTATTACAGTTAGCACCAGCTCAACCCTTTGGGCATATGCCACCAAGCAAGGCCTCAACGACAGCCAAGTCGCCTCGGCACAATATACCATCACCGAACCCGCCGCCGCTCAAATCTTCACCCGCGTCAATGGCCATGCCGTTGAAGAGGATCAGGTTTACCTGATTGTCGATATCACCTCTGGCCGCGCCCTCACCGCTGTCAACGGAGCGTCGAGCGCTCCTACCGCCGTTGAGGTGACCATTGACGAGAACAACCAAATCGTCACCGATGATATCAATCTGCAGTGGAACTTCGAATCCACCGAGGGAGGATACATCATCTACACTGTTGCTGACCATGAGAAATGGCTGTACAGCACAGACGCAAACAATGGCGTTCGAATCGGAACCAACGAAAACAACGTCTGGGAACTCGACATCACCAACGGGGAATCGTACCATGGCTTCAAGAACGTACCTCTGGGCCGTTATCTTGGCGTTTACAACAACCAAGACTGGAGATCATACACTACCATTGGCAACAATATCAAAGACACACAAATTGAGTTGTTCGTTTTAGGTGACGAACAATATCAAGACCCGCCTACCATCACCGCAAACAATGTGGAGATCGAATACAACATCACCTCTGGTAGTATCTCTTATACGATAGATAACGCTGTGGCAGGAGGGACTTTGGCCGCTACAGTAACCGATGGCGACTGGCTCACTTTGGGCATGGTCAGCAGCAGTGCTGTGTCGTTCACCACAACGGCCAACACCGAAGCCGCATCACGCACCGCCACCGTCACGCTCACTTATACCTACAACCGCCTGACCGTCACCAAAAACGTGACCGTCACCCAAGCGGGTAACCCCAACATCATCAACACCATCTCTGAGATTACCGCTAATGGAAACTACACTGTTCAAGGCACCATCGTCGCCATCAACACTCGTGGATTCATTGTTGGCGACGGCACTGGATATGTTTATTATTTCTTTGGCAGCAACTTCGACAGCAGCGGATACGCCGTCGGCGACATAGTAAAACTGGATGGTAGCGTAGTCACCTACGGAGGCGTCTTCGAATTCAACAACTCCACCACCATCACCGCCGCCGAAAGTTCCAACTATAACGCTGAGGATCCCACGGTGATCACAGGAGAAGAGATGGACGCTCGAGTAGCTTCCGCCACACCTGCCCAACTTTCGAGCTACGTCCAATACGAAGGCACCCTGACGATCAGCGGTACCCACTACAACATCAACGGAATCGATGGAGCCTCCACTGCCATAGGAAGCATCTCCTATCCTTTAGACACGGAGTTCACCTCCATGGATGGCAGTCTGGTAAGAGTGACCGGATATTTTGTCGGCATCTCCTCTAGCACCTATTATAACACCATGATCGGAACCATCGAGGAAATCGGTGGAGGAACACCTGTCATCAACGCCAACGACATCACCATCCCCTATAACGCTGCTGGAGGCGAAATCCCCTATACGGTAAGTCACGCTGTCGCCGGCAACACCCTCACCGCCACAAGCACAACCTCATGGATCAGCAACATCAGCGTAAGCAGCGACAAGGTTAGTTTCACCACCACCGTCAACAACGATGATGCTGACCGCACAGGAACCATCACCCTCGCCTATCCAGATGCAGTCAACAAAGTGGTCACCATCACCCAACAGCACTATGTCATCGACTATGCCGAGCTGCCTTTCTCCTTCGACGGCGGCAGAGCCGACATCGACACCGTCACTGGTCTGACCTACTCCGGCCTTGGCACCGACTACGCCAATTCACCTAAACTGAAATTTGACGGAACCGGCGACTGGTTGATGCTCAAATTCAACGGGGAACCCATCAACATGAAATTCGACATCAAGGGCAACTCCTTCTCCGATGGAACCTTCACCGTTCAGACCTCCGTCGATGGCGAGACTTTCACCGACTTGGAGAGCTTTACCGAACTCGGTAGCACAACCACCAAGACCTACACCAACCTGAATGCCAACATCCGATACATCAAATGGATCTATACGGAGAGAGTAAACGGCAATGTAGCCTTAGGCAACATCATCATCAACGATGACGACATACCCACCCCAATCGAAATCAACCCGACGCATACTTTGGCTACCTCCATCGTCTCGGGACGGCACTATATCATCGTCGGTCTTAAGGGCAACGAAGCCTACGCCATGGGCATGCAGAACACCAACAACCGCGTCGCTGTTGGCATCACCCTCGGTGACGGCGTCGTCGAAGTGGGCGCCGATGCAGCGGTGTATGAGTTCATCATCAACGGGCCTGACGCCAACGGCAACTACATCATTTACGACACCAACGAGGCATCCACTGGCTACTTATATGCAGCCAGCAGCTCGAGCAACAACCTTAAAACCAGAAACTTCAACTCTGACGGCAACAGCCAATGGGCCATCACCTTCGGAGAAAACAATAACGCCAACATCATCGCCCAAGGAGACAACGAGCGTAACATCATGCGCTTCAACAATAGTGGCAACGGTATATTCTCTTGCTATGCCACGGGACAACAAGACATCTATCTCTATGTGAAAGACTCGGAAACCGCCTATGAATTTGTCACTGATGTCGCTGGCTACGGTGAGGAAAACAACCATTGGCAACTCATCGCTTCACCTGTAGCAGGACAAACCAACCCACAATCGGTAGTCAACATGTTGGCTGAAAATTATGACCTCTACCGCTTCAACCTGGCCAATAGCGGCGAAGAATGGCGCAACTACAAGAAACAAACCTTCAACCTCACCAAAGGCAACGGCTATCTCTACGCCAACGCAGAAGGAACCGTGTTACGCTTTGCGGGACAACCCAACACCAATGGCAACGTGACCCTCAGTTACACCACCACCCAAGGTAATGAACACAACGGATGGAACCTCATCGGCAACCCCTTCGGCCAAGCAGCCTACCTGAGCGATGGCCGCTCCTTCTATGTCGTCAATGAGGAAGGCACCGAGGTGATCCTCGCTGAGACCACCGCCATCAACGCCATGCAAGGCATCTTCGTCGTGGCACAGAACAGCAACGACCAAAGCGTTACTTTCACCACCACCCCGAGCAAAGCCAAGACAATGGCCATCAACCTGAGCCAGGACAACCAACTCATCGATCGTGCTGCGGTACGATTCGACAAGGACGAACGTCTTGGCAAACTATTAATTAATAAGGAGAGCTCTGCCATCTTCTTCACCGAGAACGAACAGGACCTCGCCGTGATCAACGCTGAAGGACGCAACGAGATACCCGTCAATTTCAAGGCCAACGAAGACGGAGAGTATTGTCTCACTATCAAACTCAACGGAGTGGAAATGCACAATCTTCGACTCGTTGACAAACTCACCGGAGAAAGCATTGACCTGATGCGAAATTCAAGCTATCGCTTTAAAGCCACTGCTGATGAGCCATCCGGACGATTTGTGATTCTCTTCAATGAAAAAAAATAAAATATTTTGTGCGAGATAAACAAAAAAGCACTATCTTTGCAGCCGAAAAGTCGATTAAAAATAATTAATAAGGTATATAAAACAAGAGAAAATGAAAAAGTTGTTTTTTGTCTTAAGCTTAGTACTTGGTTTCAGCATCGCAGCTACCGCACAGAGTGAAGGTGGTCTCTTCCATCGTGGCAACTCTACCGAGACGGAAGAACGCGGTTTTGCCAAAGGTGGACTCACCCCTGGAATCCCAGGTCACGGTGAAAACACCAACCAACCTGCTCCTCTGGGTAGTGGTGCTCTTCTGCTGATTGGCTTCGGCGCTGCTTATGCCCTTAGCAAGAAGAACAAAAAGTAAGACCTGGCTGCTAAAGCCAAGAATAAGTTGGGATGAAATCCTAAAAAGGCATGTCGGTGACCTTCGGGTCACCGACTATTTTTGTAAATAGATGATCGGTTGAAATGAAAAAAAATCTTAACAAGCTTTCTATTCTGCTAGTCTTTTTGGGCATCGTAAACTTCGGCATCGCACAGATACCGAACGGATATTACAACAATGCCCAAGGCAAGACCGGAAACGATCTTAAGATCGCTTTGCATAACATTATCAAGGGCCACACCGTGGTCAGCTACGGTGGACTTCTCGATGCCTACGCCTACACTGATTGCGACGCCAATGGCAAGATCTGGGATATCTATTCCAACTACCGTTGGAACCTGAACAAATCTTGCGGTAGCTACGACGAAGAAGGCGACTGCTGGAACCGCGAACACACCTGGCCGCAAAGTTGGTTTAACGAGAGCAGCACCCCCAGAAGCGACCTCTTCCATGTCATGCCCACGGATGGCTACGTCAACGGCATGCGCTCCGCTTATCCGTATGGCGAAGTCAACAAGCCCACCTACACCTCGGGCAACGGCTCCAAACTGGGACCCTGCGTCACTCCTGGTTATTCAGGCAAAGTCTTTGAACCCGTGGACGAGTACAAAGGCGACATCGCACGCAACTTCTTCTATATGAGTGTCCGCTATTTTGGCGAGGACAGTGGTTGGAGCACTAGTGGCATGACGAACAAATCCACCATCCTTGACTGGGCTATGACCATGTTGCTTCGCTGGAGCGACAATGATCCCGTCAGCCAAAAGGAAATCGACCGCAACAATGCCATTTATGGATACCAAAACAACCGCAACCCCTTCATCGACCATCCCGAGTATGCCCGCATGATTTGGGATCCCAACTGGAGCGAAGGAACATCTTACGCCATCACTTGCGCCAGCAACCTCTCACACGGCAGCGTCACCGCCCCTGAAACCGCCTTCGAAGGCACCACCGTGGCTATCACAGCCATCCCCGATCCAGGCTATATGGTGGACATGTACACTGTCTATAAAACCGGAAACAGCTCCACCACCGTTAACGTCAGCAGCAACGGCACCTTCACCATGCCAGACTATGCCGTCACCGTCAGCGCCACCTTCAAACAAAACACCACCCTTTACAGCATCACTACCGCTGAAGTAACCCACGGCAGCATCAGCGTCAGCACCAACAGCGCCCTCTCAGGCTCCACCATCACCATGACGGCCACACCCGAATCAGGATATAGCCTCTACTCTTGGTATGTGTATAAGACTGGCGACATGAACACCACCGTCTATACCGGAACCACTGGTTCCTTCGTCATGCCCACCTTCAACGTCACCGTCAACGCCTCCTTCTCCACTCAAGGCGGAAGTGCTAACGGCGATTTCGTCAAAGTCACAGAAGCCCTCACCGATTGGAGCGGCGAATACCTTATCGTTTATGACGAGGGCAATGTAGCCTTCGATGGCGGTCTCAGCACACTCGATGCCGTAGGCAACACCATCAATGTCAACATCAACAATAACACAATTGCCGCCACACCAACTACCATTGCCGCCAAATTCACGATTGCCAAATCTGGCAACAACTACACCATCAAATCATCAAGCGGATCCTTTATCGGCAGGACATCCGACAGCAACGGCCTCGATAGCTCCACATCGACCGCTTTGACCAACAACATCAGCTACAACAGCAATGACGAATGCGTCGATATCATTGGCTCCGGAGGCGCCTATCTGCGTTTCAACAATGCAAATAACCAAAGCCGTTTCCGCTATTATAAGTCAGGCACCTACTCCCAACAAAAAGCCATCCAACTCTATAAACGTACCGTCAACGTCGAGACCCCTACCCATACCATCCATTTCCTTCCCAATGGAGGAGAAGGCAGCAGCTATGAGCAGACGGTGGAAGAATATGTCCCCACAGCACTCGTCGCCAACACCTTTACCCGTGATGGCTTCGAGTTCGACGGATGGAACACCCAGGCGAATGGAGAAGGCACTTACTATGCCGACAACGCTACCATCACCGTGATGAACGACATCGACCTCTATGCCCAATGGGATCCTAAATACACCATCACCTTGGTGCAACCTGACAACGGGAGCATCAGCGCCAACCCGACCTCTGCCATCGAAGAATCCACCATCACCCTCACTGCCATACCCGACGATGGGTATGAGCTCGGCTCTTGGATCGTCACCGACGGCTCAGGCAACGCCATCACCGTAGGAGAAAACCAATTCGAGATGCCTGCTGACAATGTCACTGTCACAGCGAGTTTCATCTTCATAGGAGCAGCATTCGAACATAAGTACTACCTCGTCACCTCAGCCGAACAACTGGTGGCCGGCAGAACCTATCTCATTGTGAACACTGCTAACAATAAAGCTCTTGGCGCCACCCAAAACAGCAACAACCGTTCCGCCGCCAGCGTCAGCATCTCCTCCGACATCATCTCCACCATCGACAACAATGTTTGCGAACTTACCCTTGGTGGTGAAACAGGAGCTTGGACTTTCTATGATGCCAACCAAGACGGTTACCTCTATGCTGCAGGAGGAACAGGCAACAACAATCTCCTGAGAACACAGGCCACCCTGACTGACGAAGGACGATGGACCATTACCATTGACGAAAACGGCACAGCCGTCATCAAAACCATCGTCTCAACTGTAGCCAGAAACACTATCATGTACAACAAGTCAAGCAACATATTCTCTTGCTATGCCTCCGGACAGCTCGACGTATGCCTCTTTATCCGAAGCGAAGAATTTGACATCACCGAGAACACCACGGAAGCCAATCTGTTTCCATTCGACAAGCACACCGTCCGCAGTGGAGCCACACTGACCGTCACCGGTACCGCAAACTGCACGGATGCCAATTTGCTCATCCTCGACGATGGAGCTGAATTCGTTCATCACAACGATGGAGTGAAAGCCACCTTCAAAAAGAACATCTCCGCTTATAGCAGCCAAGGAGGATGGTTTACCATAGCCACCCCTTTTAACACTTTCACCCCCTCCAGTGAGATGATCTCCGACAATTACGACCTGTACGCCTACGACGAAGATGCCCCCTTGGAATGGATCAACCACAAAACCGAAGGCTTTGATCTGGTTTCCGGACAAGGATATCTCTATGCCCATAACCCAGCCACAGCACTCTATGCTCAAGGCACACTCAACAACGGAGACCTCACCCAAACCGTTAACTTAAGCTACGCAAACACCCATGTGGACATCCAAGGCTTTAACCTCGTTGGCAACCCCACTGTTCACGAGATTCAATTCAACAAAAGCGAAGCTGTTTCAGATGGTTACTATTACATCTCCAATGGCAATGACTGGACTTATGAGCCGACCAACACTGTGCCAGCGGGACGAGGCTTCCTGGTCAAGGCCAATGCCGCCGACCAATCGATAGTGCTGAACCCTCAGTCACGTTCCACCGATTCCTATAAAAACGACATCATAAAAATCACCATCGATGATGATGCCGCATACATCAAAACCGACGAAGGCGTCTCCATGCCCCTCATCAGCCTCAACGAACATGGCAAAAGCCTTTTCCTGAGTCACGGAAACAAACCTTATGTCATGCTGGTTCGTAATGATGCACCAAGCATCGACCTCTGTTACCGTCCAAATAGCGAAGGGCAACACACCCTCACAATCGAGAATGAGACCTTGAGATATCTTCACCTCATCGACCATCTCAATGGAACAGAAATCGATTTAGTCCAAAATCCCAGCTACATCTTCAAGTCAACCAAAAACGATTACGAACACCGTTTCCAGTTGCTGTTCACCCCAAAAGAGAACGCTACTGAAGAAGAAGCGTTCGCCTACATCAGTAACGGACAGATTATCATTTCACTGACGGAGGCACCCAGCTCTACGTCTTTACAAGTGATGGACACCCTGGGACGGGTCATCCTCATCCGTAACGTAGAGACGTCATCTTGCAGCCTCTCCACTTCAGGAATGGCTCCAGGAATTTATCTATTGCGCCTTACTTCTCCCGAAGGAACCAAGGTCCAAAAAATCAGCATTGATTAAGAAGCCCGACTTGACACCAACGTGGTGTGAATCCTCTCAACTTGCTCCATCAAGAATCCGTCCTCGTCATCGTTTTCATGAATGATGACAAAATCCGCATGGGTAAGCTTTTCTGACTGAGGCCACTGCTTGGCCATTCGTGCACACACCTGCTCTTCACGGCAATGGTCACGGAGCATCACACGACGAATGCGTACCGGCTCAGAAGCAGCCACCACGATGATTGCATCAAACATCGATTCAAGATGCTTCTCAAAAATCAAGGCTGACTCATACATCACGTAAGGGGTTTGTTGTTGTTCAGCCCAAGCATCAAAACGCTCGTTTAGCACAGGATAGAGAACCGATTCGACAAAGCCTAGGGCACAGGAATCCGAAAAAAGCCGTCCTGCCAGATAGCTACGATTCAGGCTGCCATCTTCATGATATGCCTCCTCCCCGAACTGATGCGTAATACGTTGCCGAATCTCAGGAAGATAATACAGCTGTTTCGCCTCGTAATCCGAATCAAACACCGGTACGCCAAGTCGTTTGAACAGATCACACACATACGACTTCCCACTCCCAATATTACCTGTGATCGCAACTTTCAATTTTCAACTTCCAGTTTTTAATTCATAATAAGATACTCCACCTTATCCGGCGAGGTCTTCAGCACTTGAACCTGGTTGGGGACGCTGACCAGACGAATATCCAGCAAAGGATTCAGCCGATGAAGTTGGGCGGTGTCGGCTTCCACCACAAACGATGCCGGAGTGATGCTGCCATAATCCTTAATGGCCACCATGCACTTCACCGTCATTGTCTCGGGGAAGAAACGCACCGACAAGGTGTCGGGCACCGAAACGGGCACTTCCACATCCATTTCGGTGAAACGCTCCAAATCAACCATGACTTGGACGTTGTCGATCTCCGAACGGATGGCTCCTTCATGGAGATCCAGCTTCATGTCACGATTGAAGTCTTCGCTGACATTGTCAGCCTTAAGCAACTCCGTATTGACCGCCGTCAACGTGTCAAGAATATTCTTAGGACCATACACGGTAATCGTTGAAGGCTCAACCACAGGGGCACCATAGACTTTGAATTGACGTTGGGTCATGACTTGAAGAGGCACTACCACAGGAAGCTCCTTCGACTGAAGGTCTTCCATGTTGAAGAACTGCTTGTCATCGTTAGTAGTGACATTGCTAGCGGGGATGCCCAACCATTCCGCCACACGTTCCACTATGTACTGCGAGTTATAGGAATAGGTGTAACCGCCTTCCAAGCGATAGGGGACCTCACTCAAAGGAATCTCCACGACACGATTACGCTTTCGCACCAAGTTATGGCCCAAGGTGACAAATCCATCAGCCACAAAGGTCAGTTTTACTTGTTGCTCAGGCGTAGAGATCCATTTGTTGGCAGGGACCTCCGTGTATCGCACCCGAAAGACCGTCTGGGTGGAATAGTCCTTGGTGAGCTTGATCAGGAACCAAAGCACCATGGAGATTGCCACAAACACCAAGAAAGTCAAGAAGCGACGTTTATCCTTCTTGACAAATTCTTCCTTGATCTCTTTTATCTCATCGACAGGTTTCAAGGCATTCCGTATTTTTCAGGACGATCAACCTTGACCACCTACTTGAGCGGCATTTTGCACCAGAGCGGATTTCTCAATCTCGACTTCCATGCCGGGAGCCAAAGAAACCATCACGGTATGCTCCTTCACTTCAGTGATCTTGCCATGAAATCCACCAATGGTAACCACTGGATCGCCTTTCTTCAGCGACTCACGGAACTGTTGTTGTTCCTTGGCTTTTTTCGACTGAGGACGAATGAAGAAGAGCCAGAATACCACAATCAATAATAAGATCCAAATCAGACTGGTCCACATACCGCCTCTCGGTGCAGCTTGTTGAACCTCTTGTAATAAAATACTTAATAACATAACCTAAATAATATCTTTAATATCTATAATTTTAATGGTTTTCACCTTTCAATTTTCATTTTTCACCTTTCACCTCTCAAAGCTGTTCCGGGGTCCGGACCTCAGCCTTGATTCTCAGATTTGTCTGAGCGGGGTTGGTATTGGAACGAACCACCAAGGTCTTTGATTGGAATCCATGATGTCCTTTGCTGTCATAGGTGATTTTGATTTGCCCTGACTTTCCAGGAGCGATAGGCTCCCGTGAATACTCGCTGGCCGTACAGCCACAGCTTTTCTGCACTTCGGTAATCAGCAAAGGAGCCTCACCTGTATTGGTAAAATGGAAGGTGTAGGATACCACCTCCCCTTGCAGGATCTTTCCAAAGTCGTATTCCGTCTTTTCGAATGTAATCACTGCTTGTTTCTCCGAGCTGCCGTTTGCCGACTTGGGATTTGACACCAAATCCGTAGAGAGCTTACGCTCCTCTTTTCCACCACAGGCCAGCATCATCACCGCCAGCCCAATCATCATAATTATCGTATATTTCTTCATCTCGTTTCTACCGAGCTTTAAGGCCTAACGGCCTATCTCTAAATTCTCAATTCTCAATTCTCAATTCTCAACTCTCACCTCTCACCTCTCACTGTCTCGACTTCGTCACAATCATCACTGCACCTTGGTATTGGATCTCTTCTTTCAGTCCTTTACACTTCAACACATAGAAATATGTGCCATCGGAGAGACCTCCACCATCCCAATCGTTTTGGTAATCGTCGGATTGATAAACGATCCGTCCCCAACGGTTCATCACAATCAGTTCAGTCGATTTATAATAGACGTTCAATGGTTTGTCATCCGCATTTCCAGCACGTTTCGATGAGTTGTTACCACCTCCCGGCGTGTCACTGCCCTGATCCAAGCTGATTACAAACGTATCGTTGATATCATCGCCATTAGGAGTGAATACACTGGGAATAAACAACTTAACACCATTGACACGTACATTTTTATAATAGACAGTATCACATCCATAGTCATCATATACCGTCAGCGACGGAGAGAACTCGCCTTGTTCAACGAAAGTGAAGGTGGGCTCTTCCTGGGTCGAAGTCAGGCCATGTTCAAACGTCCAAAAGAAATGGTCGATGGAGATGCTGTCGCTCGACAAGTTCTCAAACGAGAAGGTGACATCAGGATTTTGGATATAGACCGTATCGGAAGGGTCGCAATAGATCTCGATGACTGGAGTCGGGAAGGCACGAGTATATATGCTGTCCATCGTGATGCAACCATTGCTATCCTCGACCTCCACATAGTACCAATGATAGGCTTTGAGGCCGATGGCTACAGAAGGGTCAGTGGGTGAAACATGAAGTCCGCTGAGATCACGCCACCTATAGGTGTAGGGAGCCACACCATTCGAGGCAGTCACCTTGATTTGGGCGGTCTTCCCGTTATCTTCTTCGCTGTTATTGCAGGTAAGCTTCAGCTGATTCATCTCCGTACGGATCATACAAGTATCCTGTGCCGAAAGCTCGCCTATCGAGAAAGCCAACAACAATAGCAGCAAAAGTGGAAGTTTATCGAGGAATATTCTTTTCATGAAATATTGTCATTATTACAAGTTTGCAAAGATAACACTTTTTTGTCAGCTCGATAAACAAAAAGTTATTAAATTTGCAACTCCAACGAAATGTAGAGAAACAAAACACAATACAATATGAACGCATTAAACGATTTCCAGAAAGAGATCCTGGCCGGCATCCCGGATGAGTTGCCGGAGGTGAAACCCTATGACACCACCATCAACCACGCCCCGAAGCGCAAGGACATCCTAAGCAAGGAAGAGAAGAAACTGGCCGTCCGCAACGCCCTGCGGTATTTCCCCAAGAAGTTCCATGCCACCTTGGCCCCCGAGTTCGCCGAGGAGCTGGAGACCTACGGTCGCATCTACATGTACCGTTTTCGTCCCTCCTATAAGATGTATGCTCGTCCCATCGAGGAATATCCTGCCAAATGCAAGCAGGCGGCAGCCATCATGTTGATGATTCAGAACAACCTCGACCCCGCGGTGGCCCAGCACCCGCACGAGCTCATCATCTACGGCGGCAACGGCGCCATCTTCCAGAACTGGGCCCAATATCGTCTGGTGATGCAATACTTGGCCAACATGACCGAGGAACAGACCCTGGCCATGTACAGCGGTCACCCGATGGGACTCTTCCCCTCACACAAGGACGCTCCGCGTGTGGTCGTCACCAACGGCATGATGATCCCCAACTACTCCAAGCCGGATGACTGGGAACGTTACAATGCCTTAGGCGTCACCCAATACGGTCAGATGACGGCAGGTTCCTACATGTACATCGGCCCCCAAGGCATCGTCCACGGCACCACCATCACCGTGCTCAACGCAGCCCGCAAACAAGGCGGAGGCACAGCTGGCAAGCTGTTCATCACTGCTGGACTGGGAGGCATGAGCGGTGCCCAACCCAAAGCGGGTAACATCGCCGGCGTGGTCAGCATCACCGCCGAGATCAACCCGGCGGCCACAATGAAGCGTTACGAACAAGGCTGGGTGGACGAGATCCATGACAACATCGAGGAACTCTTCAAACACGTCAACGAGAGCATCGCCAAGAAAGAAGCTCGCAGCTATGCCTACCAAGGCAACGTGGTCGATCTCTGGGAGTATGCTGCCGAACACGACATCCACGTCGATCTAGGCTCCGACCAGACCTCACTGCACAACCCCTGGGCCGGTGGCTACTATCCCGTGGGACAGTCGTTCGAGGAGTCCAAGGTCATGATGGCTGAGAATCCCGATCTCTTCAAAGAGAAAGTTCAGGCTTCGTTGCGCCGCCATGTGGCTGCCATCAACAAGCTCACCGCCAAAGGCATGTACTTCTTTGACTATGGCAACGCCTTCCTCCTGCAGAGCAGCCGTGCCGGCGCCGACATCCTGAAAGCTGACGGTACTTTCCGTTATCCTTCCTATGTGCAGGACATCATGGGCCCAATGTGCTTCGACTACGGCTTCGGTCCCTTCCGTTGGGTCTGCGCCTCAGGAAAACCCGAAGATCTGGCAGTGACCGACGACATCGCTTGCAACGTCCTCGAAGAGATTGCCCGCACGGCACCTGCCGAAATCCAGCAGCAAATGCGCGACAACATCCAGTGGATCCGTGGAGCTCAAGCCAACCACCTCGTAGTCGGCTCACAGGCCCGCATCCTCTATGCCGACTGTGAAGGCCGCACCAAGATCGCTGCCGAGTTCAACAAGGCCATTGCCGACGGACGTCTCAGCGGACCTGTAGTTTTAGGACGTGACCACCACGATGTCTCCGGCACCGACTCACCTTTCCGTGAGACTTCCAACATTTACGACGGTTCGTCGTTCACTGCCGACATGGCCATCCAGAACGTCATCGGCGACGGCTTCCGCGGTGCCACCTGGGTCTCCATCCACAACGGCGGTGGCGTGGGCTGGGGCGAAGTCATCAACGGAGGCTTCGGCATGGTTCTCGACGGCACTCCAGAGGCTGACCGTCGTCTCCATTGCATGCTCCATTGGGACGTCAACAATGGCATCGCCCGACGCAACTGGGCACGCAACGAAGGTGCCACCTTCGCCATCAAACGCGCCATGGAAGTCGAGCCCCGGCTCAAGGTCACCCTTCCCAATCTCGTCGATGACAAGACCTTGGAGGGTCTATTCTAATACGTGACATTGGACAACACGCATCGCATCTATTCCGGCCTTACCGGCTCTGCCAAAGCCTTCGCCGTGGAAGAACTCTTTCGCGAAAAGGGCGGACAGCATCTGGTAATCTGCACCTCAAAAGAGGATGCAGCCTACTTCTATAACGACTTGGAAGCCCTCTTCGGCGAACGGGAGATGGACTATAGCAAGAAACAGATCCTCTACTACCCCACCTCCTACAAACGACCTTACGAACCGGAACGGCCAGACAACACCTATATCCTCTCACGCACAGAGGTGCTGCAACGCATCTCCACCAGTGAGCGACGCACCATCATCGTCAGCTACCCCGAAGCCCTCAGCGAAAAAGTCTTCACCCGAAGACTCCTCGCCAAAAACACATTCAAAGTAAAACAAGGTGACAAGATCAACCTTGACTTCCTCACCGACCTTCTCTTTGAATATGGCTTCGAAAATGTCGATTTCGTTGTTGAACCCGGACAATTCGCCATCCGAGGCGGCATCATCGACGTATTCTCTTTCGCCAACGACAACCCTTACCGCATCGAGTTCTTCGGTGATGAAGTCGATAGCATCCGAAGTTTCGACATTGCCAGCCAACTCTCCATCGAAAGGCTAAACCAAATCGTACTGCTGCCCAACATGCAACAGCAAGCCTTCATCGAAGAACGCGAGTCTATCCTGGAATACTTGCCCAAGGCCACCACGATATGGATCGAGGAGATGTCGTTCTTTGCGGCACAAATCGACAAGGAGTATGAAAGAGCAGTGGAAGCCTGGGAAAAGTTGGAGACATCACCGCTAGATGATGTTAATACACTGGGGAACGACGTCCACATAACTCCGGGGAAGTTGTTCGCTAAATCGGAAGAATTGCTGAAAGCCTTGGAGGCACATCCGACCATTGAGTTTGGAAAACAGAATACAGGAGACAAATCTTTCCACACCACCCCTCAGCCGATCTTCAACAAGAACTTCGGAATGCTTATCGACAACCTCAACGAATATCGCGAGCGAGGCTACCGCATCATCCTCTACTCCGAGAGCTCCAAGCAACTCGACCGCATCCAGGCTATCCTTAACGACATCCAACACCACGATGAACTGCATAGCGATTTTGAGCGCAAGCTCATTGCCATCCATGCCGGCTTCATCGACCACGACAACAAGGTGTGTCGCTACACCGACCACCAAATCTTCGAACGCTACCACCGCTATCACCTGCGTGACAATTTCAGTACCAAGCAAGCCATCACCCTTAAAGACCTTTATGACTTGAAACCGGGCGATTACGTCACACATATCGACCATGGCATCGGACGTTTTGAAGGACTGATGACCATGGATGTCCATGGCAAGTCGCAGGAAGTGCTTCGTTTGACCTACAACAAGGGCGACACCTTATATATAAGTATCCACTCGCTGCACCAAATCGCGAAGTACAGTTCCAAGGATGGTGCCGAGCCCTCCCTTAGCACTCTAGGCTCCAACACCTGGAACCGGCTCAAGTCGAAAACCAAGAGCAAAGTCAAGGACATTGCCCGGGAACTCATCAAGCTCTACGCTGAGCGAAAGCAGAGCAAAGGATTCCAATTCGCTCCCGACAGCTATCTGCAAAACGAGCTGGAGGCCTCCTTCATCTACGAGGACACCCCCGACCAACTCAAGGCCACCAACGATGTCAAACGCGACATGGAATCGGCCAGCCCCATGGACCGTCTCATCTGTGGCGACGTCGGCTTCGGCAAAACCGAGATTGCCATCCGCGCTGCCTTCAAGGCCGCCACCGACTCCAAACAAGTCGCCGTGCTAGTCCCCACCACCGTTTTGGCATTGCAACACTACCAGACCTTCAGCTCTCGACTCGAAGGCTTCCCTGTCAACATCGAATACCTCAACCGCTTCAAGACCGCAAAACAGCAAAAGGAGATCCTGAAACGCTTGGAGGAAGGACAAATCGACATCATCATCGGCACCCATCGCCTAACAGGCAAGGATGTCAAGTTCAAGGACCTCGGGTTGCTCATCATCGATGAGGAACAGAAATTCGGAGTCGCCGTCAAAGAGAAGCTCAAGGAGATGAAGGCCAACGTCGATACCTTGACACTCACCGCCACCCCTATCCCTCGCACTTTGCAGTTCTCCATGATGGGTGCTCGCGACCTCAGCGTCATCAACACCCCACCCCCCAACCGCTACCCGGTACAAACTGAGCTGCGCACCTTCGACGGCGAGCTGATCCGCGAAGCCATCCTCTTCGAGATGGCTCGCAACGGACAGGTGTTTTTCATCCACAACCGCGTGCAGAACATCATGGACGTCCACGACATGATCATGAGCTATGTGCCAGGCTGCCGCATCGCCGTGGCCCACGGCCAGATGGAAGGAAGCAAGTTGGAAGAGATCATGCTCGACTTCATCGCTGGCGACTACGACGTGCTTCTCTGCACGACCATTGTCGAATCAGGTCTCGACATCCCCAATGCCAACACCATCATCGTCAACGACGCCCATCGTTATGGGCTCAGCGACCTGCATCAGCTGAGGGGAAGAGTGGGACGTTCCAACAAGAAAGCTTTCTGCTACCTGCTCACTCCACCGTTCAACACCCTCACCGAAGAGGCCCAAAAACGACTTAGAGCCTTGGAGGAGTTCTCCGACCTCGGCAACGGCATCAACATCGCCATGCGCGACCTCGATATCAGAGGCGCCGGCAACCTCCTCGGCGCTGAACAGAGCGGTTTCATCAACGACATCGGCTTCGAAACCTATCACAAAATCCTCGACGAAGCCATCGCCGAACTCAAAGCCAACGAGTTCTCCGACCTCTTCGACAAGGAGAAGGACCTGGAATACGTCACCGACTGTGTCATCGAAACCGACATGGAGGTGCTCCTGCCTGCCGACTACATCAACTCCACCGCCGAGCGCGTCAGCCTTTACACCGAACTCGACCACATCAAGACCGAGGAAAGGCTTTTGGAATTCGGAAATCAACTCACCGACCGATTTGGACCGATGCCCAAACCCGTCATTGACCTCATCAACACCGTTAGATTACGCTGGATGGCCAAGGACCTGGGATTTGAAAAGATTGTATTAAGGGATAACTTGATGGTGGCTCATTTCGTAAGCAATCAAGAATCAGCATATTACGAGACAAGCATCTATCAACAGGTCATGCAATACATTCTAAATCATCCCAAACGTTGCACTGTCAAAGAAGCTCACGAGAAACTCATTTTGACCATCAAAGAGGTGGCCACTGTCACCCAAGCCCTTAGTATTATCAAGGGAATGGCTGAAAAATAATCGTATTTTTTTTTAGAAAAAAAATTAAAAATATTTCCACTAATTCATTTTTTTGTATATTTGCAAGTCCAAAGTAGGGTTTCAGCCCCTTTGGTTTTGTTAGAACAATTGTTTTAGATTTATAGTTTATTATGACAAAACGCAATGACACATTAAGTCGTCAACGCATCATGGAAGGCGGATCTCCCCGGTTCGCACCTGTTTTGTTTATAATAAACCCAAAGAACCAATTTTTAGGTACACCTTATTATATTAATGTCGGAACCCAAGAGCGGAAGAAAGTGGATCTGGAAGCTCAAAAAACTAAATTACTGAAATTCAATTTATTAATTAACTAAATTATTAATCAAAATTTCCAACTATGAAAAAAGTTCTATGGATTGCATGTTTATTATGTATGATGCCATTCTTAGGCTACACACAGATGCATGCAGGTCTTGCAGCGCAAGACGATGAGATTGTCTTTGGACAACCTCCAGTTTCGAAAGAACTGCCATCGCACATTGAGTTGAGGAACATTGCCCTCACGCCTAAAACACGTGACGGTGCTGATCCCGTTTGGGCCCACGCAATGTTCATTCCTCCGCACAACTACACGTTTGGTAGGTACTACGAAGTCACCGAAGGCGGTGAGATCACCCAGCGCATGATGTACAACAACTGGTACTACAGTTCAGCCGAGTACTACTATGATGCTGAGACCAACCCCAACCCACCCGAGTTCCCGGTTTGGGCTTACGCTGAGGATTACGTCCAAGGCTTCATGACACTGAATTACAACGATGGTACTCCAAACCAGAATTGGCATTCCCCAGTGTCGTTGAGCATGAACGATATTACTTATGACTACAATCATGGACGCATGCTTGGTATCAAGCATGGACGTATCTACAACATTATCATCGACGGTGACCAAGCCGGTAGAAGCGAGTTGCTCTATGACTACGCCGATCATGATAACCTGAAGCCGATCGCCATTGCTGCTGACCTCGACGGTACCCTGTATTTCGTCTCCACCAGTACTGACGGTGAAGAACCCTCCAGCCTCTACAAGTTCGAAAGCGACGATGAGGACCTGACTACCCCTGTTTTGGTTGGTGAAGAAGGAGCTCTCGATTGGGCTGCTTGGTCTATCCAAACCATGGCTTTCAACCACAAGACTCGCGAGCTCTTCTGGTGGGCCAATGACAAGGACGGTAACAGCCAGCTGAAGAAGATCAACAAGGACGACGCCACTCTCGTCGAGGATGTGACCGACCTCCTGCAAACCGGTATCGGTGGTCTGATCTTCCAGTTCGACTATAAACCTTACACCGCTACCTGCGTCGATGAAGATGGCAATATGTTAACTGACGGAACCCTGTTGCTCGACAACGGTGAGGCTGTTAACACCTACAAGCCTGGCCAAGACGTGACCGTCACCATCACCGCTCCTCAGTGCATGTCACTTTTGAACCTCTATGTCTATGCAGCTGAAGATCATAATACGATCATCGAAACCTTCACGGCTGACGACATGGAAGATGGCACCATCACCTTCGTCATGCCTGCTTGCGATGTTGACATCTATGCTGAATGGATCGGTAACGATCATGAGATCACTGTGACTTATGTTTGCGCAACAAACCCCTCCATCATGACCAACATGCCTGACCTCATCACCACTAACCCTGCTGGTACAGCACTCTGCGGTGATCTGGTCACCATCTACTATCAACATCCTGAAGGCTACATCCTGACCGAACTCACAGCCACCCCCAACTGCCAGGTGAGCACTCCGTACATCACTCCGAACAGCACCTATTGCACCTTCAACATGCCCGATAACGACGTCGCTGTTAATGGCAGATATGTCTATATCATTACTGGTGATGTTGAAGACATTTGCCAATGGCAACCTCTAGGCCACGTTCCGAATGAAGTATGCACCTTGTCTTCACCTCACACCCACACCTATTACTTCCAGAAACCTGGAACCAGCAACTGGCTTGTATTGAGTGAAGAACAAATGATGGATGGCAACACCTTCGATACTCCTGGTACTTGGCAATACTATGCCGCATTCCACAACCAATACGGCACCTTCACCGCCAAACCTAAGAGCTTCCAAGTCTATGCCGCTCCTCAGAGCATCGCTATTGAAGGCAACCAGTACAACTGCGAAGGCGACAGCATCGTCCTTAATGTTGTTCCTACTCCTGCCAACGCTGTCATGACTGGCACATTCGTTTGGTTCAAGGATGGTGAAGAACTTATGGAAACCACTGAACCCAAGCTCGTCATCAACCCCATCGCCAAGGCTGACGCTGGTTTGTATAACGTAGTCTATACTCCTGCTACCGACGCTACCGCTGATCAAGAAACTGAACCCGTCTGCGAGTTCACTCTTGAAGAAGGTTACCCCGTCAACGTTGCATCACTGCCGAACAACCCGATTGTCCGCATCAAGGACGGCCAGAACCCCATCTGCTACAACAGCCCCGTGGAGATCGAATGGGATCACGGTGTGTTGAACCCGGATGAATATGAGTTCCAATGGTACACCCTGGACGAAGAAGGTGAATGGGCCGCTATCGAAGGCGCTACCGGTTATGTCTATGAGACCGATGCTCTCACCGCAGCCACTGACTTCATGCTGAGCATCCACTACGCTGGTGAGTATAGTCTCTGCCACGCTGAAAGCGAACCCTTCACTGTCGAAGTCATGGAAGAAACCTTCCTCGAGTTCGACGGCGACATGGAGACCTGCCAAGGCTACAATCCAGACAACAACCCAACAGTGGTTGGCGAATTCAAGAATTTCCAATGGACCTTCGACGGCACCGTTCTGCATGAAACCAGCAACACTCTCCACTTCGAGAACACTGTTGCTAACGGCGACGGCGACCTCCTCGATACTCCTGGAACCTTCGTCGTGTATGTCAGCGCACAAACTGATGATGAAAACGAATGCACCATCAACGGCCAATTCGAATTCACTGTGAAAGAACTGCCCGACGTCACAATCGCCAACAACATCACTGACGATATCGCTCACTACGATGACAGCCCGATCCTCACCATCAACGTGTGCAAAGGCACCTCTGTCATCCTGACTGCTGAAGGAGCTAGCAACTATCGTTGGGATCCTACCAGCGAGACCACCCAAGAAATCAACTTCGTTGCTATGGAATCCACCGCTTACTCCGTGTCAGGCTACGATGAAAACACTGGTTGCTGGAACACCACCACCATCAACATCGAAGTTACTGAACTTCCTGAGATCACTTGGATTACCCCGAGTGCAGACACCACCTTCGGCATGATCATGATCATCAACGGCAGCATCACCAACGAATTCCAACTCGTGGCTGAACCTGCTGGCGGCATCTTCGCATGGGTCGAAGAAGGAGAAGACATCAACGTGATTGACCACCCAATCGAAGACGGTATCTTCAATCCGTCATTGCTCGGCATCGGCAACTTCCAACTGATCTACAGCTATCAAGATCCTACAACAGGATGCGATGCTGAAGAAAAGATCGACATCACCATTGAGAAGCCTTACTGGACCGACGAAGACAAGTGGGATCCAGAATGGTATGATGCTTGCGTGTTAGCTCACCGTTTCGAAATCACCAACCCAGCTCAAATGGGTTCCTTCATGGCCTATGTCTATGGCTTGAACGGCGTTCCACAAACCGACTTCGCAGGTGACACCATTTGGATCACCAACAACATCGACCTCCTCGAGATGCCTTACTTCTACCGCCCATTCTGCGACACCGCTCGCTTTGCCGGTGTGCTTGATGGTACTGGCAAGGTCGTCAGCAACATGACCATCACTGAAGACAACCTGGAGATGTTTATGGAAGAAGGCTGGATCCGTAACCTCGGCATCAAAGATGCTAACATCACCAGCGTCGGTGAACCTTGCATCGTCAGCATCGATGAAGGCGCTATGTTGCACAACAGCTACGTCACCATGCCTAACCTGGTCAACGTCATCCCGAACCTCCAACCCACTGGCGAAGTGAGAAACGTTTACTACCTGGATAACGAACACTCTGTCTATATTGACAACGCCTATGCTCTCCAAGCCTACGAATGTGGAGACAAGGAGGTAGCAGAAACCGAGACAGCTCAAGTGATTATCAACAACATCACTCCTGAAGAATTGCTCATCTCTCTTGGTGGAGAACCCGAGAAATTCGAAGGCATCCTTGAAGAGTGGGTCTGGATCCAAAACGACTTCATCTACAGAGACTGGCGCACTGACGGTGATGACGACCTGAGCCAAATCAACTACGGCTATCCGTTCCTGACCGAGGCATTTGTCCACCATCACTACATGTGCTTGGCCGATGACTGCTACGGCACTGGAGCCTACGAAGGCACCCAAACCCGTACCATCAACAGCCTCGTCACTGAAGAAGGCGTTGACTACGAATTTGCCATGAACGGCGATGCCATCACCTATGTTTATACTCCTGAATCAGAAAACGTGGTGGTTGACTCCATCCTTGTTGAAGCCCTCGGATACAATGGCATCCAAGACAGCACCTTCGTCGTCGCTGGACCTGGCTATGAATACGAATTCAACATGCCGGTTGACAGCATCTATCTGCCAGCTTACACGCTCCGCGTCACTCCTTATGCTAGAAGAAGCTACTGGACCGACGAAGGCAACTACGATGAAAATTGGTATAATGACTGCGTCTTAGCCAACCGTTATGAGATCACTTCTAATGAACAACTTGCTGCTTTGGCCTACATGGTCAACGTTGAAGGAGAGACTTTCGAAGGTGACACTATCCATATCACTGGAAGCGAAACCCTCAATTCCGAACTCCTCGACATGAGCGGTCACTACTGGAAACCGATCTACAACTTTGCAGGTGTGCTTGATGGCACTCACTACATCGTTGACAACCTCTTCATCAATGAGAACAACGAATGCGACGCTGAAGAAGGATTACTGGGCTACAACGCCATGTTCGTGAACTGCAGCGGTAGCATCATCAACCTGGGTATCCAGGATGCTGTCCTGCCCGAACCAAGCGAAGACTGCCACGTGGCTACCTTCATCGTCAACAACAGCGATAACTTCAATGGTTCCGTCATCAACAGCTTTGCCACCACCGATCCTGCTCTGCACCTGCAAGTGGAAATCGCTGAAGGCAATAGCGTTACGGTGACCAACACCTACACCCTCGACGAAGGCGGCAACATGATCGACCACAACCATAACGGCATCGATTTCGCTGCCCTGAGAGAGTGGGTCATCAACATGTCTGCTGAATACCCGATGATCTTCTGGGATTGGAAGTTGGATGACCAACTCATCAACTACAACTATCCTGTCCACAGCGTACAATATGTTGGAGGCTGGGCCATCACCTACATTCCTGACCACCTCAATCCTAACAACGGATTTATCAGTGGCGTAGAAACTGCTTACGCAGATGAAATCGTTACAGTGACCAAGAATCCTGATTGGTGCTATGACATGATCTCTTGCGTGGTTGATCTCGGCGATGAAATCCTCGATATCAGCAGCACCATGCAATTCACCATGCCCGACAATCCTGTGACTGTCACTGCAGAGTTCGCTCCTAAGAACTGGACGCTCACCGTCAACTACCTGTTGATGGACGGCACACCAATTCCGGATGCTGATCCTAGTGTCTATCCTCAGATGCATGTTGACGACGAAATCCTCGTTGATGACTATGCAGCCGAATTCGCTGACTACGAACTCATCACCGATGATGAAACGATCAACCAAGACGAAGTGATGGAGTGCGGTGACAAGGTTGTGAACTACTACTACCAAGGCAAGATGCACGAAATCACCTTCTGCGAGAACGACACCGAATACGAAGTTAACTACACCACTGATCCTGAAGGCGAAGCTCGCTATGGCGAAACAGTGACCCTCACCGTCGAGACTGAGGATGGCGTGTCAATCATGGGCGTCACCATCACCGACATGGAAGGCAATACAGTGCCTTACGAAGGCAGCAACGGTGTGTTCACCTTCGTCATGCCTGCTACTGATGTAATGATCTGCGCTGAATTCGACGAAGAATACTGGGATGATAGAGGTCCTGCCGATATCACCTGGTACCTCGAGAACCCCGGACAGAGCGAGTACATCCTGACCACCGACTCAATGCTTGGCGGTCTCGCCGCTCTGGTTACTGGCAGACAATGGATCATCGACGATGAATTGATCGACGCTGAGACCCTCGCTAACATCGACTTCGCTGGTGTGGACATCATCCTCCAAAGCGAACAAGAAGAAGGCGAGATCAACCTGATCGAGCACAAGTGGAGACCAATCGGCGCCCAGATTGAATTCTTGAAGCAATTCCAAGGCCACTTCAACGGCAACGGCCACATCATCACCAACATGAGAACCGCTGACATCACCCACTACAACGAGTTGTACAACGGCTCTTGCCAAGGCTTCTTCGGTACCGTTGGTGAAAATGCAGTCATCGAAGATGTCAACATCCAAGGTACTGCTGAAGGTCGTTACTTCACCGCTGGTGTCGCCGCCGTCAACTACGGTATCATCTTCAACTGCGTCGCTGACGTACGCGTCAGGTCAGAATTCCAAGCTGGTGGTATTGTCTGTAACAACTACAGCTCAGGCTACGTCATCAACAGCTACTGCATCTCTGACCTCGTAGAGTGCATCTCCGCTGCTCCTGCTAAGGACAACCCGACCAACAACTACTATGTCGGTGGTGTGGCTTCCTTCAACGAAGGTACCATCATCAACTGCCATAGCGCTGCTCAACTCGTCAAGGGTAACGGCAACAACCCGATCAATTACTACGGTGGTGTCGTCGGTATGAACGAAGGCGAAGTCAGCAACTGCTATTGGAAGGTTAACCCGATTGCAGAAGGTATGGGCGGTGGCCAAGGCAGCTTCGACGACTGCGCTGTCATCACCAACACCACTGCTGCCCTCATGACCACCACTGCTGAAGAACTCACCACCGACCTCGGTTACGAATTCTTCACTTGGACCAACGGTACTGAAGGCTACCCAGTGTTCGACCTCAGCAGCAGAAATATCATGAACAACGCCGACAACGAAATCAACGTCGTCCTCTATCCTAACCCGACTAAGGACGTCGTGAAGATCTTCAGCAACAACATCCAAAGAGTGACCGTGTTCAACATGTTCGGTCAAATGGTCCTCGATACCGAAGTCAACGGCAACGAGACCCAGATCAACATGAACGGCTTCTCCGCCGGTGTTTACATGGTGAAAGTCTCCACCGCTGAAGGCATCGCCACGAGAAACGTCGTCGTTGAATAATGATTCACTGACAACGATCGAAAGATCGACAAACAAAGAGGGCAGCTCACACGCTGCCCTCTTTTTTATCAACAGAAAAAGCTGACCGAGAGATTTTTAGCCATACCTTAGAAATAAATCGTAAATTTGCGGTTGATTAAATTGGGCTTATTGGGTAAGCTCGAAAGAAAAGAAAATCAACAACACAACAATATGAAAAAAACAGCATTACTCTTCCTCGCTGTCTTTTGCATCCTAGGCTTAAGCTTCGGACAAAGCAACAAGACCAGCATCATCATCACTATGGCGGAACAGTATGATGGATCAAAACTCGAAGAAAGCACCAAGTTTATGAACCCCGATGCACGTGAGAAATACGTCATCAACGAACTGAAACAATTCGCCTCGGAAAGCCAAGCCGATCTCTTGAATGATCTTTACGCCGCAAAAAGCGCCGTCAGCGACATCACCCCCTATTGGATCTTTAACGGCATCAGCTGCAAAGCCGATCAAGCTACCATCCAAGCCATCGCCCAAAGACCCGATGTCAAGAATGTAGAACTCGACCTTGACCACCCAACCTCTAGGATCACCATCGAAGAAACACAAGAAAACCTTCGCGACAACCTTTTTTGGAACCTCGAACGAATCCAAGCAGACAAAGTATGGAACTATAATGGCGAAAATAACGGCTATACCGGCAAGAACATCGTCATAGCCATCCTCGACTCCGGAGTCAATTACAACCATCTTGACCTTAAAAACCACATGTGGGAAGGAGGTTCAGCCTGTCCACACCATGGCTGGGACTATATGATGGGAGACAATAACCCCATAGACGATGCCACCTACGGTAATGGACAGGGCACCATGGTTGCTGGTGTCATCGTAGGCGACGGCACCACGGGCAGCGTAACAGGTATTGCCCAAGACGCCCAAATCATGGCCGTCAAGATTTCAAACTCCGCAGGAGTCACCAATGAAAGCAAAACCCTTAGCGGCATCCAATTTGCAGCTGATCACGGGGCTAAAATCATTTTAATCACCGCCTGTGAAACGGGAGTCGGACCTCGCGAATCCTACCGTACAGCGATGAACAATTTACTCTCAGCAGGCAAAATCGCCGTCACCGCCGCCGGTGAACAAGGACAGAGCACGGCAGTCCCTAACAGCATCAACTCGCCCTCCAGCACCCCTTCACCATGGCACAACCCCGACGAAACGCTCAACCAAGGCCACTCTGGCAATATCTGTGTCGGCGCCACTAACAAGAGCGACCTCAAGACTTATGCCTCCAGCATCGGACCCGTAAGTTGGACCAATGTCGGAAGCTATAACGACTATCCCTACACCCCAAACAGCACCACACAAGTGGGTCATATCCGTCCCGATATCACCGCCCCGGGTGTAAGCATCACCTCAGCGCACTATACACTAAACAATGGCTATATGACGGGCACTGGCACCGCCCTCAGCGCTGCTCACGTGGCCGCTGTCATCGCAATGATGCTCGAAGCCAACCCCAACCTCACCCCAAGCCAAATCGATCAATTCCTTGAGACTAGCGCTGTTAAATGCGACGGAATGGTACTCAAGAACAACTATTATGGTGCAGGACGTCTCGATGCCTTCGAAGCCATCAAAGCTGTCAAGGCTACCGTCCTACCCCCAACCAACCTCACCGCAACCAGCAACCTCAACCAAGTCACGCTGAACTGGACTGCTGCCAACAACGCCGCCTCATACGACATCTATTGCAACGAAGAATGCATCGCCCAAGGCATCACGGGAACAACCTATACCGATGTAACTACATTCAGTGGTGTGCACTTCTACACCCTGAAAAGCAACCACTCTAACGGCAGCCAATCACGCAAGTCGAGCTATGCCTACGTTTTCGTGATTCCCGAAGGCCCAATGGCCACGAACTTGAACGCTGGACTCAGCGGCCACACCGTCAACTTGACCTGGGAAGTGCCGACACCTGCTACGGTGATGCGTTATGGAAACGCTGAAACAAAGAAAGGACAAGGCGGAGAAACCAACAATCCCACCTATTGGGCACAACGGTTCATCCCTTCAACCTTGGTCAACTATGCTGGAAGCACCATCGACAGCCTCCAAATCCTTTTCGTTAAAAACGCCAACTATGATGTCTATATCTATAACGGTAACCCCAACGGTACCGATGAGGAGCTTTTCCATACCACATTCACCCCAACGGAGCTGAACAGCTGGAACTCGATTCCCGTACCCAACCTGATGATTGACCACACCAAAGACCTCTGGATCGTGGTTAAAGCCCCCAAAGGCACCACAAGCCCAGCCGCTTATGGCGCCAACAGCTTCGACCAGACTGGATTCCCCTGCATGATGAGCACTGACGGCAGAAACTGGTACACCTACAGTAACAGCTATGCTTGGTTAATCAAAGCCAAACTCTCCACCAGCGATTATACCTACAACGTCCTCCGTAACGGAGAAGAACTTGTGCATGGTATCACCGCCACCAACTACACAGACAACAACGTTCCTTCAGGTGTGCACTACTATACCATCACTACCAACTACAATAATGGCAACAACGTCTCCTTCCCCAGTGAATCCTGCCGAGTCGATATCGATACTCATTTCGTTGTCACACTGAATCCTGGAAGCGGCACCTGCTCCGTTCCTAGCGTACAACAAAGCGCACAAGGAGCTGCAGTGACCTTGCCATCTGCCACTCCATCAGCCTCCTGCCAAGCCGAAGGTTACACCTTCGCCGGATGGTCAACAGAGATTATAGAAGCTTCTTCTACAGCACCTGCCGACTTGATGGCCGCTGGCAGTAACTACACTCCTACCGACGACATCACTCTCTACGCCGTTTACAAAAACATTCAAGGCGAACAAGGCTGGATATTGGCACGGAGCATCAATGATGGCGACCTTATCCGTATCGTCAGCGAAAACAACCAACTGGAGTTCAATAATATCAACGCATCGGAATTCAATGGCACAAGCGTCGCTTTCAACATCAATAACGAAGCCGCTCACCCCTTCACCGTTATTCAAAGTGATGGAGGCTATGCCTTCCAAGACGAACAAGGGAACTATCTCTATAAGATGCCTACCAATCCGACCATCAACTTGTCAAACGTCCTCAACGAGACCTGCATTTGGCACGTGGTGATGATCAACGGCATCGCCTATATGCGCAACGACTCGGACGGAACCGACCATCAGCTGATGGTCAAATCCAGCTCTCCCACTCCATTCCAATGTTTTGATTACCTCAACTTGCCAAGTGGAGTCCAAAACATTCGGTTCTACCGCTATGCCCAATCGAGCTATAGTTCCTACGACCACACACCGAGCTGCGGCAACATTCTCCAGGCTCCCAAGATCGAACCTGTCGCTGACGGTATCTATCTCGATCCCGTGACGATTACCATGAGCAGCACCGCCTCTGGGGTCACCATTCGTTACACCGTTGACGGCAGCGAGCCCAATCAAAACAGTGAACTTTACCTTAACTCCTACAAGCCTGAAATCAGCACCACGACCACGATCAAAGCCAGAGCCTTCAAGGCGGGTTATGCCAACAGTGCCGTGGCCGTGCAGACCTATAACTTCCCAACGGAATATGCCAACATCGCAGCCTTCAAGGCCGCAGCGAACAGCAACGTCATCGCAAAGATCACCAGCACGATGAGGGTAACCCATCAATACGACCGATACCTCTACGTGAGCGACGACAGCGCGGGCCTACTCATCTTCGACGACTACAACCTTCTCTCTGGCACATACACGGATGGCGACTACATTGGAGACGTCCAAGGACGCTACCAGGTGGTCAACGGTCAACCCATGCTTGTACTCATGCACAGCATCGAAAAAACCGGCGAGAACAGCCCCGTCGAACCCAACAACAAGACGATCCAAACAGTCAACAACAACTACAATGCCTACGACGCCCAACTGATGCTCTTCGAAGGCGTTAAGTTCACCCGTAGCGTTGATGCGATCACCATGGACACGGTCAGCATCATCCAAAACGGGAAAAAACTGGCTGTACGCAACCAATTCCTCACCGTCACTGAAGGTGCCGACAACACCCATACCTACGATGTGATCGGCCTCATGGGCATTGACGGCACACTCAAAATGGTGTATCCACGCAGCAACAACGACATTCGCCAGTATTACAACATCACTTGCAACGCTGCGACCAATGGCACGCTTACCGCTGGCAAGACTTCAGCTGCATGCCACTCCACCATCAACCTGACCGTCATCCCCGACAGCGGCTATCATATCGAGAGCCTCTACTACTATGGCAGCGATCCCAACCAACATATCGACATCGACAAGAACACCTTGAGCTTCGAGATGCCCGAATATGACATTACCGTGGAAGCCGTGTTTGAGATTAACGTGTTTTACACTGTGAGCTTCAACGCCGGTAGCGGCACCTGTGCCACCACATCGTTGACCGAAACCTCCTATCAATCCGGTGTCGTCCTTCCCGCAGCTGCTCCCACAACCGTCTGCGCCAGCGAAGGCTACACCTTCCAAGGATGGGCCGATCATTTCGTCAATGAGACCATGGCACGTCCAGAGCTGTATCAACCCGACAGCACATATTATCCCTCTGAGAACATCACCCTTTATGCCGTCTATGCCATCGGTGAAGACGCAGACGAATGGCATGAGGTCACTGCCGTGGAAGACCTCATCGAAGGACAATACGTCGTTGCTACCTTTACGGGTAATGCCTACTATTTCTTGTACCAAGACGGAGCCAGTACTGACGTGAAAGCCAAACGAATGAACGTTACCAATGGAATTCCTACCAAATACATGACTCAACCCGACCCGAAACTCAATCTTTGGACCATCGAGTCACTGAACAATGAAGAATATTCCATCACCTATAGTGATGACAATAACACCTATTACCTGAAATCCTATAAGGATGCTGCCGAATCCATCGAGGTCACTGTCAACAACCCGAACGCCGGTTGGGTCTTCACCAACAACACGAACGTCAACACCAAGAAAGGTGTTCTAGCCCAATTCCCCACGCCAGTGCCTGACAAAGCGGTACGTTATCTTGATATTAGTAGTAACAAATCACGTTGGCTCAACCACGACAAGTATGGCTATATCGGTGAGATGCATCTCTACCGCAGCCCATCCAGCATCTATTCCACCAGTCCCGAATGCCAAATGTCCGTTGAGACTCCCGAGTTCGTCGATGTCCCCGATGGAGCCATCATCGACAATGAATACATGGTCACCATCACCTGCGCTACCCCAGGAACTACGATCTACTATACCATTGACGGCACTGAACCTGACAACACCTCAACTGTCTATACCGGACCTTTCGCCATCACCGAGGACCTCACCGTGAAGGCGATTGCCTACACCAGCCAAGGCGAATTCAGCTACGTGGCCACCCAAACCTTTACCTTCGTCCAACGATTCGCCACCATCGCTGAATTCAAGAGCGCTTTCAGCAGTTCAAGCCAAGAGGCAGTCAGAATCACCGGCGATGTCACCGCAGTCTATCAACACGAGGCCTACCTATACCTCGTCGATGAAACCGCAGCACTCCTCGTCAACGACATTAACGGTGTCATCACCAACAGCTACAACAATGGTGATGTCATCGAAGGTGGTATTGCTGGTAAATACCAAAAGCCTTCCAGCGGTCAAGTCTATATGCTGCCCGTGACCAATCCAGCCGTCGGCACTCCCGGAACTCCAGTTGAGCCTGAGGAAGTGACCGTGAACACCCTCACCGTCAACTATGATACCTACGATGCCAAGTTGGTTACCATCGTCGATGTCCAATTTGATACGGATTACGATTTCTCAGCTCCTGACGCTCTGTTCCAAGCAAGACAAGGCCAACAGAACTACATCAATATCAACAACCATTTCAACACACTCACAATCTCAGGCGAAGCCAACGACCACTTTGACATCAGCGGCTTCTTAGGTAAAGAAAGCACAAGACGCATCTATCCAAGAGAGGACAGCGACTTCATCCCATACTACAACATCAGCATCGATGAGGCAATCTTTGGAGGCTCTATCACAAGCAGCACCGACCATGCCCGCAAACTTGACGTAGTGACGTTGACCGCCACACCGCAAAACGGCTATGCTCTTGATATGTACATGGTCACCGACGCTGATGGCAACGCGGTCGAAGTTACCGGCAACAGCTTCGAGATGCCTGACAACGATGTCACCGTATCCGCCATCTTCAGCCAACTGGAATACAATGTCACCGTTGAGGCATTACCCCTCGAAGGTGGTGAGGTACTCCTGTCGCCATTGCAAGAAACCTATGCTTATGATGACAACGTGACGGTAAGTGCCACAGCGAACCCAGGATTTGACTTCTACGCCTGGATGGTCAATGATGAAATCAAAGCATACAGCTCGCCCTATACGTTTGCTGTCAAAGGAGATATGGTAATCACCGCTGTTTTCCACGCTACCGAGAACTACCACATCACCGTCCTAGCCGATCCAGAAAACGGAGGTACAGTCAGCGGCACGGGCAACTATAGCCAAAACGAGCCCGTCACTGTGACCGCCACGCCAAATAACCATTGGGAGTTTGTCAACTGGACAGAGGATGGCGAGGAGATCTCCACGGAGCTCACCTTGCATTTCACTGCCAACCGCGACCGCACCTTAGTTGCCCACTTCGTGATGAACGGGGCTGAACAAACCGTCAGTTTGACAAGCGGCTGGTCATGGTTCTCCTCCTATATCGAATACGACGAAAACTCATTGGGTCAAATTCAAGAAAGTATCGCTGCCAGTTCCACAAACGCTTTAATCAAGTCGCAAAACTCTGCGGTATCATATAGCGATGAAACTTGGGCTGGTCAACTCAACGTACTGCATAACGAGGAGATGTACCTCATCCTCTCCGAAGGAGGCGAAATCTCACTAAGCGGAGCCTTAGCTGAACCCACCGAACATCCCATTTCCATTTCGAACGGATGGAACTGGATCGGCATGATCTCACCCACCGCAATCTCGGTCACCGAAGCCATGGCATCGATTACCCCAGCTGAGAACGATCAGGTCAAGGGCCAAAATGGCTTTGCCGCCTATACCTCAGAGTTTGGCTGGACCGGAGCCTTGAGCAGTCTCATTCCAGGCCAAGGTTACATCTACCTGCACAATGGCGAAGGCGTGACGCTGGTGTATCCAGCCAATAGCAAGGGCACCGTGAGCGAGACTCCAAAAGAGACCTATTGGAAAGCCAACCACCATGCCTACCCCACCAACCTGACCATGATACTGACACTCGACGAGAGCCAAATCAGCACGGCTAACGACAGCCATGAGATCGGTGCCTTCGTTGATGGCGAATGCCGTGGTAGCGCCCGACTGCAAGACATAAACGGTCACCACATCGCCTTCCTGACGGTTAGCGGAGAAGACGGCGAAGAAGTGAGTTTCCGCCTTTATGATGTAGCCAACGGAACAGCATACGCTGAACTCGCCAAGGAACAAATTAGCTACCAAGCCGATGCAGTTTACGGTTCAATCACCAACCCAATGCGCCTGCATTTTGGCAATACAAGCACCAACGAGTTGGAAGCTTCCATCAACCTCTACCCCAACCCCGCCAACAGTCAAGTTACGATTGAATGTCCCGATATGAGCCAGCTCAGCCTCTGGTCGCTCACAGGTCAGTTGCTGCGTCAGGTCAACACCGATACTGACCAAACCCAGTTGCGACTCGATGGCATTTCCAAGGGCCTATACCTAATCAGCATAACCACCGCTGACGGCAACACCATCGTTAGAAAGCTTGAAGTGAGATAATAATAATTATCATACTTTTATAAAGAACGGAGTGGTATTAATATATCACTCCGTTCATTTTTTTTATTGTATATAGTTATGATTATATTTTTTAAATTTTCAAAATCATCAGTTTTTTTTAAAGTTTTTTTTTGTCAATCATTTTTTTTTCTATATTTGCCGTCATATTGAATTAGAATCAATCATTATTCACAAATTATTAACTAAATTTATAATGCTATGAAAAACAGATTTTTATTCGTTTTCATGTTACTATTGTTCGGTATGGGAACGATGGTAGCACAAACACCAGAAAAGTATTGGACTCTGGAAACCTATCCCGGTTATTGGGCATCAGGTAACATGACCGCCACGTTCCTCATTTATGTGGACGGAGAAATGCTCAATGATCCCAACATTGAGTTAGGTGCTTTTATCAATGGAATGCTGGTAGCAAATGGATCAATGCCATCAGATTATACTCCTCCCCGTCCCTACCCGGAATATGATATGGTGCTGAATGGTTTTTCCAATGAAGATTCAGAAGACGCCAACGGTAACATGATCGATTTCCAGCTTTATGACCATTCCACGGGCGAAATACTGCCTTATTACGCCCCGCAACAAGTTAAGTTCTTCCTCGACTGGGTCGCTTCACAACCCGGCCACCCCATCATCCTCAACTTCTTTACGGGTGAAACTCAATGGGAAAAAGTGACCGCCAACGACCTCCAAGTGGGTGATCTGGTCATCATCACGGGTAGCGAAACCGATGTTGCCCTGAATCAAAATCAGGCTGGCAACTACAGAAAGGGACATGCCATTGAAAGAGTTGGTAACACCATCACTTGGCTCCCCGCTGATCCCGACGAAGAAGAATTCGATCCTCAGTTTGTATTGATTCACCAATACAACAGCTACAACAGCACGAGTACGGATGTTCAATTGTTTGTTAGCACTGGTTATCTCTATGCATCAAGCAACACTGCTGATCAACTGAGAACCTTTAGAAACGAACTCGCTAACGACTTCGAAGAGCCCAACTCATTATGGTCCATTACTGTGGACGAAGATGGCATTGCCAGCTTGGTCGCTCAAGGTCCCAACTCCCACAATGTGATGCAGCTGAACCCCAGCAATGAAAGATTCTTGTGCTTCACTTCAAACTCTAAAGAAGATTTGAACCTCTATCGTTTAACCCTTTATACCGCCCCCACGACCTTCGACGTTACCGTCACCGCCACCGAAGGTGGTACCGCTGAAGGAGGCCAAGAGGATGTCGAAGCTGGCACTGAAATCACTGTGACCGCTTATCCTATTGATTGCTATAACTTCGCTGGTTGGATGGTCAACGATGAAATCGTTAGCACTGAGGCTGAATACACTTTCACCGTGGACGCAGACATTGCACTTGTGGCTACCTTCGAAAAAGTAGAATTCGAAGTGACTTTCGCCGCTGAACCGGCTGACGTTGTCTCTATTTCCAATGACCCCATCACCGTTGAATGCGGCGACTTTGTCAACGAACCTGTTTACACCATCGACGACGACTGCTATGTTTTTGACAAATGGACTGTGAATGGTGAAGAAATCGACCTCGCCACCTACGCCATCACCGCCAACGTGGATATCATTGCTAATTTCGTTAAGCAAACATTCGAGGCGACCTTCGTCGCCGAACCCGCTGACGTCATTGACATGACTGAAGCAATTGCTACGGTTGAATGTGGCGATTTCGCACCGGATCCCGAATTCACCATCACTGATGATTGCTATGAATTCCTCAACTGGACCGTCAATGGTGAAGAAATCGACCTCGCTACTTACGCCATCGAAGACGATGTCACCATCACCGCTAACTACGCCAAGAAAGAATTCGAAGTGACCTTCGTTACTGAACCCGCTGATGTCGCCACCTTGCCTGCTGAAGCCGCCACCGTTGAATGCGGCGCTTTTGCCACGGCTCCCGAATACACCATCACCGATGAATGCTATGAATTCGTCAACTGGACTGTCGATGGTGAGGAAATCGACCTCGCTGCCTATGCCATCAACGGCGACGTCACCATCACCGCCAACTTCGCCAAGAAGGAATTCGAGGTGACCTTCGTCGCAGAACCTGCCGACATCGCCACCATGCCTGCTGAAGCTCAAATTGAATGTGGAGAACTTGCCAACCCATCCTACGAAGACCTTGACGAATGCTACACCTTCGTCAACTGGACCGTGAATGATGTTGAAATCGATCCTGCCACCTACGTGGTGAACGAAGCTGTCGAAATCATCGCCCACTTCGAACTCAACAAATACGATGTGACTTATACCGCTAACCCAGCCGAAGCTGCTACCATGCCTGAAGCTGAAGAAGTGAACTGCGGAGAGACCGTCAATCCTACCTACACCATGGTCGAAGGCTACGAGTTTGAAAACTGGACCATCAATGGTGATGTCATCGATCTTCCTTACGAAGTCACCGAAGATGTGGAGCTGGTCGCTAACTTCATCCAACTTGAATACAACGTGAACATCACGGCCAACCCTGTTGAGGGTGGTACTGCCGCCATCAACGAAGCTGGTCCATACCACTATGGTGATGAAATCACTTTGACCGCTACACCAGCCGAAGGTTATCAGTTCGTCAACTTCACCATCGGCACTGAAGAGATCACTTCACCTTACACCGTCACTGGTGATGCCGAAATCGTTGCCAACTTCCTCGAAGAAAGCGTTACCCTCTACACCATCACCGTTACTGCTGAACCCGCTGAAGGTGGTATCGTGAGCGGTGCAGGCACCTATCCTGAAAATGAAGTTGTCACTCTGAGCGCCACTGCCAACACTGGCTATGACTTCATGGGCTGGAAACTGAACGGTGAAATCGTTTCTACCGATGCCGAATACCAATTCGCTGTCACTGAGAATGCCGATTACATCGCTGTCTTCGAAATCCAAACCGTAGAAATCGTCGTCACTGATGGAGAAGGTGGCACCCACACCATGAACGGCACTGGCACCTATAATTATGGTGAAGAAGTGACCATCACCGCTAACCCAGATGAAGGCTATCGTTTTGTGGGCTTCATCATCGGCTCAGAAACCATCACTGACAACCCATACACCTTCAACGCTACTGAGAATTTGACCATCGAAGTCAGCTTCGAGCTCATCCCGAACTACATGGTCACCATCGCCGCTAATCCTGCTGAAGCCGCTACCTTCGACGTCGAAAATGGTGAAGTTGCCGAAAACACTGAACTTACCATTACTGCCACCATGACTGAGGGCTACAGATTCCTCAACTGGACCGTCAACGGAGAAGTTCAAGATGAAACCGGTCTCAGCCTGACCGTTACTGTCACCGAAGCTATGGACATCGTTGCCAACTTCGAACTCATCCCCGAAATTGTCAACTACATGGTCACCATCGCTGCTAATCCTGCCGAGGCTGCTACCTTCAACATGGAAAATGGTGAAGTCGAAGAAAACACTGAGATCACTGTGATTGCCACCATGGCCGAGGGTTACAACTTCCTCAACTGGACCATCAATGGCGAAGTTCAAGATGAAACCGAACTCACCCTGACCGTCACCGTCACCGAGGATATGGACATCGTTGCCAACTTCGAAGAAGTCATCGTTCCTCCGACAGAATACACCGTGACCCTCCTCTGCTCACCTGTCGCCGGTGGTACCACCGAAGGCGCTGGCACCTATGAAGAAGGCACCTCTGTTACTGTCAAGGCTATCGTCAACGAAGGTTATGAATTCGTCAACTGGACTGTGAACACTGAAGTCGTCAGCACCGAAGCTGAATACACCTTCGATGTTACTGCCGACATCACTCTCGTCGCTAACTTCCACCTCATCCCCGTCGTCAACTACTACATGGTCAACTTCGAGGTCAATCCTGAAGAAGCCGGTACTGTTGACCAAGAGAGCGGTGAATTTGAAGAAGGTTCAGAAGTCACTGTAACCGCCACTGCTGCTGAAGGCTACGAATTCATCAACTGGACGGTCAACGGCACTGAAACCGAAGGTGAAGAGAACGTGCTGACCTTCACGGTCACCGAAGAAATGACCATCGTCGCCAACTTCGAACTCATCCCTGTCATCGTTGAATACAACATCACCATCGACGAAATCGAGAACGGAACCGTTAGTGCTCCTGCCACCTCACCTGCTGGCGAGACCGTCACTGTGACCGTCACCCCGAACCCGATGTACGTCCTGATCTCCTTGTACTACTACACCACCGATCCTGAAGAGACCACCGACATCGACCTCAACACCAAACAGTTTGTCATGCCTGAAGCAGACGTCACCATCGGTGCCGAGTTCATGCTGGTCACTGGCAAGGGTGATGTCAACCTCGACGGTGAAGTCAACATCCTCGACGTCCTGACGGCTCTGAACTACATCCTCGAAAAGAATCCTCAACCGTTCGACTTCGACCAAGCTGATATGAACGAAGACGGTGACATCGACATCAGCGATGTCATGGCCATCAACGCTATGATCCTCGGATTGAAGGCTGACTGCGAAGGTGATTACGCTGTCTATCAAGTCATCGACAACAAACTCTACATTGACGCCAACATGGCTCTCGCCGGTTATCAGTTCAGACTGACTGCTGAGCCTACCGTCATCGACATGCCTGGCTTCGCTACCGCTGGTAACTGGAGCAACGGAGAGTACATCTTCGTCATCTACAACCTCAGTGGTGAGAAAGCCTCTGGCCTCTATGCCATCCTCGACCTCGGTGATGCCAACGTGAACAACGTTGTCATGTCAACCAAAGAAGGTTGCCAAGTGAGAGGCGTTGAAGGTACCGTCAGCGTCAACAGCTTCGACGAAACCGCTTACACCGTGTTCCCAGTGCCCGCCAACACCAATGTCAGAGTCGCTGGTCCTGGCCTCAACGAAGTTGAAGTCTATAACACGATGGGTCAACGCGTCATGGTTGTCAACGACGTCAATGCCGACGAAACGGTCATCAATGTCATGAGCCTGACTCCTGGCAGCTACCTCTTCCGTATCATCACCAACAACGGTGTGACTACGAAGAACGTCATCGTCGTCAGATAACGACAGCGTCCTATTAAAAATAGGATGTTAAAAAATCGGCCCCAAAACGTTTTGGGGCCGATTTTTTTTTCATCAAATTGACATTGATTATATATTTTTATTATATTTGCGAGTTAAAATGTTTCTAATTTATATTATTATAGGCAAGAAATCTAAACACACATTTAATTAACTTATTATTAACTAACTATTTAACGTCATGAGAAGAGTTTTTCTTATCATCAGTCTTCTTTGTTTAATGCCATTCACCATGATGGCTCAAACAAGGAGTTCATCGTATGATGAAAAGCTTGAACAATTCTATGGGAGAGCTCCTTTATCACAGGAGTTGACCCGAGATGCGTTCAATGGAGGTGGCGATTGGAGTGTAGCGCCAAACTTTGGCTACGGCATTGTAAACGGCCAGTTTGTCAAGTTTGACCCTGCAAACCCCACATCAGATCCTTCATCAGCAGGAATGCAATTCGAAGGCTACGACTTTGTGTCGGCTGAGATTGTTGCATTCAATTCAACGACAGATCACATCTATGCGTTTGCATCAGATGGCAGATTCTGTTTGATTGACCCTCAGGCAAACGAGATCACCGTTCTTGGCAACGGAGACCCGATGACTGAGTTGGCCTATGACGTCACCACGAAGACCATGTATGGTCTGCGTTATGGCGTCTTGTACACTGTCAACATGGAAGACGGTACCAGTTCTCCAGTCAACGCAATGTTGACGGGTAGCAACAACTGGGTCGCTCTTGCAATCGACAAGGAAGGTAAGATGTATGGCATCACCAACACGTTCAGCAACGTGAATGCCGAATTGTACTACATCAGCACCACCGATTGGAACAGCACCAAAGTTGGCACCCTGCCCTACAGAACTCAGTACGCTCAGTCCATGGCTTTCGACCGTGACAATGGCACCCTTTACTGGTGGCAAGCTTCATCGGGGTTAGCAGATCCAGAACCTGTAACCAACTTCTTGAGAGTGAACCCCGCCAACGCCGCCTGCACCGCCCTTTGGCCCAACAACGGCTATGAAGTGAGCGGCATGTTCTTCAAGTATTCACCCTTCACCTACCCGATCACCTACGAAACGGTTGAAAACGGAACCTTCAGCGGCCCCGCTTTCGCAGCCGAGAACGACGTGGTCGAAGTGACCGTGACTCCGGATTATGGTTATCGCCTTGGTACGCTCACCTGGAACGGCAACGAAATCGATGTCGAAGCCGGTGCGCCTTACACCTTCACCATGATTGATGAGCCTGTGACCGTCAGTGGTTCCTTCCTCCTCAGCCTCCACAACATCATCGTTCTGGATCCTAAAGACGGAACCCTGGCTACCAACCCGGAAAACGAGGGCTTCTACTTAGACATCATCCAGGTGCTGCCTACTCCAGACCCAGGCTTTGGAGTCGCTAGCATCACCTACACCGCCAACGGCGAATCCAATACCATCACCGCCGAACCTTACGAGTTCATCATGCCTGACTATGATGTTACCGTGAGCGCTGTTTACGAACAGACCGGTGAGAACACCGTGTTTATTGGCACCGACTATTACGGCTACTTTGACGATATCGTCACCGTCTCCGTCGAAATGGACAATGAGAACCTCGTCGCAGGTACCCAGATGGACATCGCCCTGGGACAGAACCTTACTTTCGTCCCCGGTTCACTCACCCTCAGCGACCGCGCTGAAGGCGAAGGATGGGTCATCGCTGGCAATGTCATCGGCGAAAACGTCCTCAGAGTCAACACCTACAACAACGATCTTGGCTACTATGCCGGCAACACCGGAACCATCTTCACGTTCCAAGTGCAGTGCGCCCGCGTGGTTAGCAACAACACACTCGCCATCAGTGGCCTGATCGCCGGTACCCCTGACGCCACCAACCTTAACATGGTTGACGTCGATGGCGCCCTCGAGATCAAAGACGTGGTCATGAACCAGCCCGAGAACGTGGCCTACTGCCACAATGCTGAGACCGCTCCTATCGTCTTTGGAACCACCATCGAAGAGACTGAAGGCCCCATCACCTACGCTTGGACCAACGACAACACCACCATCGGCCTTGAAGCTGAAGGAGAAGGCGACATCGACGCTTTCACCACCGTCAACACCACCGATGCTGCCGTCGTCGCTAACCTTACCGTGACTCCTACCCTGATTCACAACGGTAATCCTTGCGTCGGCTCCACCTTGGAATTCACCATCACCGTGAATCCTCAAGTGGTTATGGAAACTCCTGAAAACCAAGTCGTTTGCAACGGCGCCGAGACCGCTGAGGTCGTGTTCGGCACCACCATCACCGACGGTGAGATGACTTACGCTTGGACCAACGACAACGCTGAAATCGGCCTCGCCGCTGAAGGCGAAGGCAACATCGATGCTTTCACCGCTGTCAACGAAGGCAACGCCGCTGTCACCGCCAACATCGCAGTTACTCCTACTTATGCCAACAATGGCTTGGAGTGCGTTGGCGAACCAGTCAATTTCAGCATCACGGTCAACCCGACTCCTGTCATGGTCGCTGTTGAGAACCAAGTCGTCTGCAACGGTGCTGAAGTCGCCGCTGTCGAGTTCGCTACCAACGTCACCGACGGTGAAGTGACCTACGCTTGGACCAACGACAACGCTGAAATCGGTCTCGCTGCTGAAGGCGAAGGCAACATTGATGCTTTCACCGCTGTCAACGAAGGCACTGCCGCTGTTGTGGCTACCATCGAAGTCACCCCGACCTACACCAACTTTGGTGTCAGCTGCGTTGGCGAACCCATCCAGTTCACCATCACAGTCAACCCGACTCCTGTCATGGTCGCTGTTGAGAACCAAGTCGTCTGCAACGGTGCTGAAGTCGCCGCTGTCGAGTTCGCTACCAACATCACTGATGGCGAAGTGACCTACGCTTGGACCAACGACAACGCTGAAATCGGTCTCGCTGCTGAAGGCGAAGGCAACATCGATGCTTTCACCGCTGTCAACGAAGGCAATGCCACTGTCATGGCTACCATCGAAGTCACCCCGACCTACACCAACGAAGGTGTCAGCTGCGTTGGCGAGCCCATCCAGTTCACCATCACGGTCAACCCGACTCCTGTCATGGTTGCTGTTGAAGACATGGTTGTCTGCGACAACACCGAAGTCAACGTCAACTTCGCTACCAACATCACTGACGGTGAAGTGACCTACGCTTGGACCAATGACAATGCTGAAATCGGTCTCGCTGCTGAAGGCGAAGGCAACATCGAGTTCCTCTCCGCCAACGTCAATGGCGAACCTCTCGTCGCTAACATCACTGTCACTCCTACCTACACCAACAATGGTATCGAGTGCGTTGGCGAACCTATCAGCTTCACCATCACGGTCTATCCTACCCCAGTCATGAACGAAGTTGCTGACCAGACCATCTACAGCCGTGAATACACTGAAGACATCATCTTCACCTCCAACGTCACGACCAACAAGGTCATCTTCAACTGGGTCAACGATAACCCGGCTATCGGTCTTGCTGCTGAAGGTACTGGCAACATCCTGAGCTTCATGGGTGCTGCTCCTATCACCACCACTCAAGTTGGCCACATCACTGTAACTCCTATTTACAGCGACATCACCACCTGCGAAGGTGCTAGCATCACCTTCACCATCACCGTTGAACCCACCTACCTGGTGGTCATCGCTGAAGGTATTGAGAATGGTACGCTGACCGACGACGCTCACGTTGCTGCCAATGGCGAACACTATGCTATTCCTGGTGAAGAAATCACCTTGACCGCTACCCCGGCCGATGGTTACGTCATCGAGAATGTCACCGCCTACCAGCTCGACAACCAATATGTCAACGTTCCTGTTGAGAACGATGAAACCTTCATCATGCCTGAATTCGATGTCGAAGCTAACGCTACCTTCATCGATTCCGACAACCTGTTGATTAAGCCCGGTACCATTGACCTGGGTTACCGCCCGATCAATGCTTGGATGTTCTCCAAGTTCTTCGATGCTACCAACATCAGCGCTGAAGACTTCGACATCACCGAGATGGATCTGACCGACTACACCTTCTTCGCTCTGGACGAAGTTGAACTTCCGTTCACCATCGAAGCTGGCCAAACCGCTCAGTTCGGCATCAACACCAACTACAAGAACGTGACTCCTGGTCTGAAGAACACCACTTTGGCTCTGCTCGCTCAACACAGCCGCAAGCCTTATCTGAGAAATGTGGTTGCCAACGCCTACACCCCAGTTGAACCTGACGTGTGGGAGCTTGCTACCAATGTCACCACTTATCCTTATGTCACCACTCAGGCTACTAAGGATGTCCTTTATGACAACTACCAGCTGCCTGGTGAAACTCCTGATGGATATGATGGCGTTTACAAACTCGTGTTCGATCACGACGTAATCCTCAACGCTGAGATCACTGAAGGCAACGATCCTAAGGTTGTCCTTTATGACAACGGCTTCAGACAAGTTGGTGGTCCTCACATCGACAACTACCACAATGCTCCTTTGGATATGGATAACACTGCCCTCGTCGGCAATGGTACTACTACGACCCAATATACTCCGTACTATACCTATTATAAGTATTCCATATCTCAAGTGATCTACCGTGCTGAAGAACTGGCTGCCGCTGGTTTGCAACCTGGCAAGATCAACAGCATTGAGTACACGATTACCAATAACACCAGCTACACTCGTGACAACATCAGCATCTGGATGGCCAATGTTCCTACCGCTACCGTTAGCAGCACTTCCATCTTGACTGCTGGCATGCCATTGGTTTACACCGGATCACATGTGCAGGTTCCTGAACAGAACGTATTCGTGTTCAATGGAGATCAATTTGTGTGGGACGGCACCAGCAACATCCTCGTCACCTTCGTGATGAACCATGGTGCTTACAACAGCAGTCCTTACACTTACTGGGCTGCTTCGAATCCTGGATTCGCTGCCACCTCTTATAATTATAGAGACAGTGCTCCATACGAAGCTACCACTACAACAGTCAGTATGACGACAAGCAGCACTATCCGTCCTGACCTCAAGTTCAACGGTGTCCCGATGCAATCTGAAGGCGTGCCTTGCGATGGCAGCCCGATTGTTGACCTCGGTCTGTTTGCCGGTACCTATTACCTGGTTGCTTCCTCAACGAGCGAAGACAACTACACCCTCGAGATTGATGTTGATGACATCCCGCTGCCTCTGGCTCCTACCGCCATCTACCCGGCTCACGAAGCTCAAGGCATCGAGACTCCTGTGACCTTCCAATTCGAATTGGGAGAATACACGCATGAGTATCAGCTGCTCTTAGGTACGGAATACAACAACCAAGAGGTTGTCGTTGACTGGACTTCAGACCTCACTGGCAGCTTCGACGCTGGTGAACTGCTCCACAACACGATCTACTTCTGGAGAATTAACGAACGTAACAGCACTGGTGTCACTGAAGGTCCCGTTTGGGCATTCACCACTGAGCTTAACGTTCCTATGAACCTCGCTCTTGTTGAAGACGAATTGTTCGAAGGCGATGCAGCTGTCCTGACTTGGGATCAAGTCGCCGACCGCACCCACATCGGATACAACATCTACCAGGATGGTATCAAGATCAACGATGCTCCTGTGATGGAGAACACCTACTCTGTCAACGGCCTCACCTACAACATGGACGGTTATGTCTTCAACGTCACTGCCGCCTATACCGAAGGTGAATCCGAATTCAGCAACGACGCCGTCGCTTACTACAGCGGCTATGGCACCATCGGCGGCCACGTCTTTGAACAAGACGGCACCACCGGTATCGCTGGCGCTACGGTGATCGTCATTGGTTTCGACGAATTTGACGAACTGGTTGATTACGAATTCACCACCAACGAAGCAGGCGTTTTCGCTGGTCTCGTCCACGCTGGTTACTACTTCGGTATGGCTAGCAAGGAAGGTTACCAGAGCGCTGCCGACAACTACGGTATTGAAGTCGAATACGAAGATGTGATCAACGATTACAACTTCATCTTGAATGAAGAGTACGTTCCTGTCTCAAGAGTTGTTGCTGAAGAAATCGATCCTACCAACGTCCATGTGTTCTGGGGTTGGGATATGATTGAAGACTTCGAAAGCGGTGACTTCAATAGCTATGAATGGGTCAACAATGGCACCTATCCTTGGGCTATCACCACCAACAATCCTTACGAAGGCACCTACTGCATGAAGAGCACCAACGAAGATATGCATTCCACAACCTCCGCTATCGAAATCACTGTGACGAATGGTAACGACGGTTTGATGAGCTTCTTCTACAAGATCTCTTCAGAGAGCACCTTCGACAAAGGTATCTTCTACATTGACGGTGTTGCCAAGATGACGGTTACTGGTTCTGGTAGCTGGATCGAAAAGCAATTACCTATCTCAGCTGGTACGCACACCCTCAAGTGGTCATACGAAAAGGATAGCAGTGTCAGCAGCAATGATGACTGCTTCTATATTGACTACATCAACTTCTTCTTCGAGCCCGAACCATTGCCGGAAGGAATGACCTTCTTCGACTTCGAAAACGGCGGCATGCAAGGATGGACTACCATCGATGCTGATGGCGACGGTCATGACTGGGGAATGATTTCTGAGTTATATAGCGGTACTACAGGACATAATAACTCCAACGACGGTGTGGCTTCACAAAGCTATGCCTCCGGAGCTCTCTATCCGGACAACTACCTCGTTTCACCTCAGTTTGAACTGGGTGGCTCGATCACCTTCTGGGCTGCTGCTTATAGCACTTCCTTCGCTGATGAACACTTCGGTGTTTATGTCTCAACTACGGGCATGAATCCTTCCGACTTCGTCTCTGTCCAAGAATGGACGACCTTGGCTACAAAGGATGCTCCTCACGGTGGAGATCGCGAAAAAGTTGAAAGAGCTGGTGCTTGGTATCAGTACACTGCCGACCTGAGTGCTTATGAAGGTCAGACTGGTTATGTGGCTATCCGCCACCACGACTGCTCCGATGAATGGGCTATCTTGGTTGATGATATCGACCTCCAACCCAGATACCGTGCATTCAACAGCTTCAACGTGTATCGTCAGAACACTCTGACAAGTGCTATCGTCGGTATTGCCGAAGGTGTCACTGAGACTGAAACCAACGACCTCACTTGGGGCAGCGCTGCTCCTGGTGTTTACAGATGGGGTGTCAGTGCCGTTTATTCAGGCAACCGTGGCGAATCAGAAATCACCTGGTCCAACACTATCGACAAAGACATGTTCGCTACTGTGAACGTCACCGTGACCACCAACAGCAACGATCCTGCTACTGGTGCTGTGGTTACCTTGACCAACACGGGTGAGACCGAATACGTTTACACTGCTACTCTCGACGAAACTGGCATCTACAGCTGGGACAACGTCCGCAAGGGCAACTACAACGTCAGCGTCGAACTCGATGGCTTCACTCCTGTCGCCGCTACGGCTACTGTGGATGGAACCACCAACTTGAGCTATGTCTTGACTGAGATCATCAGCAATGTTGAAGACCTCTACGTGTCCACCACTGGTTGGGCTATGTTCGGTGAAATGCCGGCTCCTACACCAGTCGATCCTACTCCGACCGAAGGTCAGTGGTATTACTATGACAATGGTACCAACGAAGACGCTATCGGTACTGGTGGCGGCAACTTCTATTGGGGTGTCATGTTCCCTGCTGGAAGCTACACTGGCAACGCTGTGATCAAAGTCTCCGCTTATGATTACATGGCCATGACTGGCGATGTCACCATTTACAATGATGGCGCAGCCGCTCCGAGCAATCCTGTCGGAACCACCAATGTTACCTTCACTGGTTCATCAGACTTTGTTGAGTTTGAATTTGATTCACCGGTTATCGTTGATCCTACCAAGAACCTCTGGGTAGTGTTCTACAACGCCAGCGGTGCTACCTATCCGGCTGCTGTCTGCGCCAACACTGGCGATGCCAACGGTCGTTGGGTCTCCATCGACGGTGTTGAATGGATGGATCTGGCCAGTGCTGGATTGAGCAACACCTTCATGGTTCGTGCTTACATTGCTGGTGCTAAGGGCGAAGTCACTGAAATCGCCTACACACCTAAACCATGCGACGGTGGCATCCTCAGCAACGCTGGTGTTGCCAAGGCTACCAGAAGCATTGAGTACTACAATGTGAAGTTGAACGGTGTCATGGAAGGCACCACCACCCTGCCGTTCTTCCAACACAACGTGGAAGGTCTGGCTGAAGGTTCAACCAACACCACTTCTGTCCAGAAGGTCTATACCACTGGCGAAAGCGAATGGGTTGACTTCACTTGGGTCTATACTTCATGCGACAACTACGCTGGCCTCGTCAGCGATCCTACTGCTGAATGGCAAGGACAAGATGTCGTCCTCAGCTGGGTGCTTCCTGGCGGTGACGGCCCGACTCCTCCTCCAGTTGAAGGAGATGACAACTTCTCATTCGACTTTGAAGGTGGCATGCAAGGTTGGACGACCATTGACGCTGATGGTAACGGCCTCAACTGGTACCACAGCAGCAACTCCACTGCACAATCTGGTTACGACTACACTGGCCTCGGCCACAATGGTTCGAATGGCTTCATCATTTCACAGTCCTTCATCGACTATGACGGTGCTTACGAAGCTGACAACTACGTCATCACACCTGAGATGTATGCCATCACTAGCGGATCAACCCTGACCTTCTGGGCTGACTACGCTAACGACAGCTATCCTGACAACTTTGGTGTCTATGTTGCTACTGCAGCCAACCCGACTGCTAACGACTTCACCATGGTATGGGAAGGTACTGCCAAGGACAGCAATGTTGAAAAGCTTGCCGCTCGTCACGACAACAACCGTTATGAGAACTGGCGTCAACACACCGTTAACCTTGGTGCTTATGCTGGTCAAGTGGTTTGGATTGCTTTCCGTCACACTGACTATGACATGTATGAGATCTGGATTGACGATGTTACTCTGACTCCGAGCAAGAGCACTCGTTCCTTCGACTATGACTTCGAAGGCAGCTTGCAAGGATGGACCACCATCGATGCTGATGGCAACGGCCTCAACTGGTACCACAGCAGCAACTCCACTTCACAATCCGGTTACGACTACACTGGCCTCGGCCACAATGGTTCTAACGGATTCGCCATCTCACAGTCCTTCATTGACTATGACGGTGCTTACGAAGCTGACAACTACCTCGTCAGTCCTCAGATGTTCGCCCTGCAAAACGGTTCGAACATGACCTTCTGGGCCGACTACGCCAACGACTCCTACCCGGATCACTTTGGTGTCTATGTTGCCACCACGGCTAACCCGACTGCTAACGACTTCACTGCTGTTTGGGAAGGCACTGCCAAGACCAATGGCAACAAAGCCGCTGTCCGTCACGACAACAACCGCTACGAGAACTGGCGTCAACACACCGTTGACCTGAGCGCTTACGCTGGCCAAACCGTGTGGATCGCCTTCCGTCACAACGACTATGACATGTATGAGATCTGGATCGACGACGTCACCATCAACGCTGAAGGTGGCACCACTCCTGTGGATCCTGTTGATCCGACTCCTGCTGACAACATCATCGGTGTTGAAATCTTCCGTAATGGTGAATGGCTCGCTGAGGTCCACGCTCCTGCCCAGACCTACACTGACGCCGCTGTTGAAGGTGCTACCGAATATGAGATCCGCGTGGTCTATGACGGTCTCACTGAAGACTACACCTACTACGCAATGTCATGCCCGCAAATGGTTGCTGTTGAAGACAACCCATGCGCTGTCACACCTGACAACCTCACCGGTACTTACGAGTATGTGAGCGGTACCGAATTCGGTGCTCTCATCAACTGGACCTACGGTACAGGCGCAGAATGGTTCTACTATGACAATGGCACTCCTGCCACTTCAGTCGGTGAAGGTGATGCTCACCTGCCACTGTATTGGGGTATCATGGTTCCCACCACTGCTCTGAACGGTTACAACGGATTCGCTCTGACCAGAGTCGCCTTCTTCGAGACTGACGCTGTCGGTACTGCTACCATCAACATCTACCAAGGTGGTTCGAATGCTCCTGGCACTCTCATCCACACTCAAGATGTTGATTACACTGGCCTGCTGGATTGGCATTATGTTGATCTGACTGCCAATGTTCCTGTTGACGTGAACCAGAACCTCTGGATCACTATGTACAACAATGGTGACATTGAGTACCCGGCTACTTGCTCTGCCAACACTGGCGATCCTAATGGTCGCTGGATCTCTGAAGACGGTACCAACTGGATGGATGTTGCTACTGCTGGCTTGAGCTACACTTGGATGGTTCGTGGATTTGTGACCAACGCTGTTGAGGCTGCTGAGGCTGTTGCTCTCGCTCCGTTCAACGGTGGAGGCACCACCACGATGAACTTCAGCGCTGTTGAACTTAACGTCAACGCCACTGAATTCAACAACACCAAGAACACTAGAGAGCCTGTTAGCTTCAACGTGTATCGCAACGGCGCCGTCGTCGGTAATGTTCCTTACACTGGCGAATACAGATACAGCTACTTCGACAACGTGGCCGCTGGTAACTATGAGTACCAAGTGACTGCCGTTTACGATGCTTGCGAATCTGACTTCGCTTTGACTCCTGACCTCAGCCAGAACTATGTTGATGTCACCGTCACCAGCGTAAGCGAGACCGTTGACTCACGTATCTATCCTAACCCGACCACTGGTAACGTAACGATCGAAGCCAACAACATGAAGCACATCACTGTGATCAGCACGCTTGGCCAAGTCCTTTACGATGCCAATATTAGCGGCGATACCTACACCATGAACCTCGGCCAGTATCAAGCCGGCCTCTACATGGTCCGTATCTTCACTGAAAACGGTGTTAGCGTGAAACGCGTGACCGTCGTCAAATAATGACCTAAGGTCATAAAACACTGAAGGGTGGCCAAATGGCCACCCTTCTTTTTTTGGCTTAACGACAGCTTTTCTAGCGAAAGACAAAAGAAAAACCCGCTGAATAATCAGCGGGTTTTTCTTAGTGTCTTGTGGAGATTACCGGACTCGAACCGGCCACCTTCAGATTGCGAACCTGACGTTCTACCAGATGAACTAAATCCCCCTTTTCAGGCTGCAAAAGTAAGAATTTATTTTTATCTTTGCGCACTTTTTAAAAACAAACCTAAAATGAACGTCGAAGACTACATCATCGCTAGGGCTAACGCCCTGTTACACACTCAAGACACTCGCATCGTCATGCGCCTCGAAGGCGGCATGAGCAACTACACCTACGTCATCGAAGCCCTCGGCAAAAAATACACTTACCGCGTCCCCGGTAAATTCGCTGAGAAATTTGTTGACCGTATCGACGAATGGCACAACATCCAAGAAGTTGAACCCCTAGGCATCAACAATGTGACCACCTACGTGGAGATCCTCTCCGGTGAGAAATTGGCCGAATACGTGGAAGGAACCATCATGAGCACAACTGACATCATCTCCTACAACGAAATGTCCGTAAAAGCCCTAAAATCCATCCACAACAGCAAAATGCAGTTCAAGGACTATGACGCATTTGGCCGCCTCGACACCTACGAACGCTACTGCCGCGAACTGGGATTCTCACACCCAGTGAAATACACCCAACTTCGCACCCGCCTCGAAGAAATGCGAAAAGCTTATGTCGCCGTACCCATGGTCCCCTGCCACTGCGATTACCAACCCACCAACCTCGTCATCAGCGGTGAGAAACTCTATGTGCTAGACTGGGAATACGCAGGCATGAACGACCCCTTCTATGACATCGCATGCTACGGCAACGCCGGGTTCGATAAAGCCCTATCCCTCCTGGAAAGCTATGTGGGTCATCAACCCACCCCAGAAGAATTGCAACGCCTGAAGTTCCACCGCGCCTTCCAATGCCTGCAGTGGTTCAACGTCGCCATCTTTAAAGACCGTGTCGGCCTTAGCAAAGACCTCAACATGGATTTCAATGCCGTGGCATTCATGTTTTTGGGAATGGCTGAGGAATTGATTGAGAATTGAGAAATGCGAAGCATTCAACGAAGTTAATTGAGAACTGAGAACTGAGAGTTATGGAGGAATTGAAAGAAAGAGTAATCAGCGTGCTGAAGACTATCTACGATCCGGAGATCCCTGTTGATATTTGGACGCTACACCTCATCTATGGCGTTGACGTTGATGAAGAAGGCAACGTGAAAATCGTCATGACTGTGACAGCCCCAAACTGCCCTGTGGCCGAAGTACTGCCTGCCGAAGTGCAGCAACGCGTGCAAGCCATCATGGGGGTAAAAAAAGTCGAAGTCGAACTCACATTCGACCCCGTATGGAGCATCGACATGCTGTCGGATGAAGCCAAAGCAGAACTGGGCCTGGACGGTGATTACGCCAACTATTCCGCTTCTGACTTCCTATATTAAGGAGCTACTTGGATATTGAAAGCTTCCGCATAAAGCATCATCTGCTTTAACATGGAAAGCAACCCATTGGAACGAGTGGGACTCAAATGCTCCTTTAGACCAATTTCATCCAAAAATGAAAGGTCAGCGGACAAAATGTCTTGCGGAGTCTGACCGGAAAAGACTTTTATCAACAAATAAATGATGCCCTTGGTAATAACCGCATCGCTGTCGGCAGTGTAATATACCTTACCTTCTTTCAACTCGGCATGAAGCCATACACGGGATTGGCAACCATTAATCAGGTATTGGTCATTTCGATATTGGTCATCAATAATGGGACACTCCTTCCCCATTTCGATCAGCATGGCGTAACGGTCCATCCAATCGTCAAACATCGAGAAGTCTTCGATGATCTGCTTTTGTATTTCTTTGATAGTCATAGTCTTGTGTGTCTATCCCCAGGATACGCTCGCTGCGCTCAGCGGGCGGATTGGGGGGGTGTCTATCCCCAGGTTACGCTCGCTTCGCTCGCTCACCTGGGGTTATTGAGAGCGCGCCTCTTCGAGGCGCTTTATTATTCTTTATCCTATGAGAGGAAACCTTTCACCTTTCACCTCAACATCATCGCCGCTCGAGTCACTGCCTTCACCAACACATCAACCTCTTCCAAGGTATTATATACTGCAAACGATGCTCTCACCGTGCCAGGAATGCCAAAACGAGTCATGACGGGCTCAGCACAATGGTGACCGGTGCGTACCGCCACACCCATCTTGTCAATAATCGTACCAAGGTCGTATGGATGTATTCCATCAATGATGAAACTCACCAAACCACTGCGCTCCGGTGCTTGACCGATGAAACGCATACCTTCAACCTTCGACAAGCCCTCGATGGTAGCAGCCACCAAAGCATCTTCGTGCTTCTCCACTTCACTGCGGTCTAAACTCTCAATGAAATGTATCGCCGTTTCCAAGCCTAAGGCTGCACCTACATTGGGGGTGCCGGCCTCGAACTTGAACGGCAACTTATTGAAGGTGGTTTTTTCGAAACTCACCGTATCCACCATCTCACCACCAAACTGATAAGGCGGCATCTTCTCCAGCCATTCAGTTTTGCCATACAAGCCACCAATGCCCATAGGGGCATACATCTTATGGCCCGAGAACACAAAAAAGTCGCAATCCAGATCCTGAACATCGATCGGCATGTGGGCGATGGACTGGGCTCCATCGACTACTGCCAAAGCTCCATATTGATGCGCCAATCGAATCATCTCTTTAATTGGATTGATGGTCGCCAAAGTGTTGGAGACATGAGCCAAGGCAACAATTTTGGGGCATTGCTTCAACAGCTCCTCGTAGGCTTGGAGGTCGAGGACTCCGTTGTCGTCCATTGGTGCCACGAGGAGTTCGCCACCGTAAAGCTGGACCATTTGTTGCCAAGGAACCAGATTCGAGTGGTGTTCCATGGCGGTCACTAAAACTTTTAGGCGACAGGTGGATTGCTTCGTCGTTCCTCCTAGCAATGACGCATCTGTCGCAATCATTCTACCCAACGAGGTTGCAAGCAAATTCAGCGATTCGGTAGTACCCCTCGTGAAAACGATTTCATGCACCTCTTTGGCGTTGATAAACCTGGCGACAGTCTGACGAGCATGTTCGTAGGCTTCAGTTGCCATTTGGCTGAGGTAATGCACCCCTCGGTGGATGTTGCAGTTCTCATGCAGATAATAGTCTCGCTCTCGCTCAATCACGCAAAGCGGCTTCTGAGTAGTTGCCGCATTGTCGAGATAGACCAAAGGCTTGCCATAAACCTGCTGGTCCAAGACAGGGAACTGGGCTCGTATGGTTTGGATGTCGATCATCGTCTGGGATTTTTGCAATGTAATACACATCGGTCGCAGCTCGACAATTCACCACGGAGACGACGCTTGATCATATCCTCAATGGTGTCACGCAAGCTGTCAATCTTGATGTGGTTGCTGATCTCAGCAGCGAAAGCGTACATCAGCAACATACGGGCGTTGGCCTTGCTGATGCCGCGCTGGCGCATGTAGAACATGGCCTCCTGGTCAAGCTGACCCGTGGAGGTGCCATGGGAGCACTTTACGTCGTCAGCATAGATCTCCAAAAAAGGCTTGGTATCAATCTTGGCCGTCGAGGTGAGGATAATGTTGGCATTGTTTTGCTGGGCATCGGTCTTCTGTGCCCCAGGAGCCACATAGACATGGCCGTTGAACACCGCCGAAGCCTCATCGTCAATAATTCCCTTGAAGCGGGTGTCGCTGGTACAATGCGGCACGTTATGATTGATCTTCAAGTAATTCTCAACGTGCTGTTTCTTATCCACCAAATAAAGGCCATACACCTGGGTTTCACAGCCTTCGCCATCGATATCCACTTCGATATGATTGCAGAGATTTCCGGCATTGAAGCTGACCACCACAAAATGCACCCGGCTGTCACGCCCCTGATGGATGTGGAAATGCGTCTTCAGTCCTGTCGTCTCGTCGAGATTCTGGATGCGGTACATCTCCAGCGAAGCATTCTCTTTGACCACGATGTCGCAATGCTCCTCATTGGCCTGAAGATGCTCCATGTCGTCCGAGAGAACAATCTGACGGTACTGTCCGCTTTCGACAACGATATTGTTTTCAAGAAGTTCCATCGCCGTATGCATTACAGGTTCATTTCCTTGATCCATTCGTAACCTTTCTCTTCCAGCTCGATGGCCAGGTGCTTTCCACCCGACTTGACGATACGCCCGTCATACATCACATGGACGAAGTCGGGCACGATATAGTCGAGAAGGCGCTGATAGTGGGTGATGACCACGAAGGCATTCTCTTCGTTGTGAAGCTGATTGACTCCGTTTGCCACGATGCGCAAAGCATCGATGTCCAAGCCTGAGTCGGTCTCATCGAGAATAGCGAGACTTGGTTCGAGCATAGCCATCTGGAAGATCTCGTTTTTCTTCTTCTCACCGCCGGAATAGCCTACATTAACGAAACGATTCTGAAGTTTCTCCGTGATCTCAACTAGCGACTGTTTCTCACGCATCTTTTTCATGAAGTCGATGGTTGAAAGGGCGGGAAGGCCTTGATATTCGCGTTTGGAATTGATAGCCGTTCGCATGAAGTTTTGAATGCTTACCCCAGGGATCTCCACTGGATACTGGAAGCTGAGGAAGATGCCCTCATTGGCGCGATCCTCGGGCGGCATTCCTACGATGTTCTTTCCTTTGTACCAGATCTCACCTTCAGTGATCTCATAGCCCTCGCGACCCGTAATGGCAGCGGCCAAGGTGCTTTTACCCGTGCCGTTGGGGCCCATGATGGCGTGAATTTCACCTTCGTTGACGCCTAAATTGAGGCCTTTCAGGATTTCTTTTCCTCCGACTGAGACATGGAGGTTTTTGATATTTAGTAACATATTTTTTAGAAGTTAGAATTCAGAAGCAAGAAGTAAGAATAATATACAATTTAACCAACGCTGCCCTCCAAAGTAATCGATAATAGTTTCTGCGCTTCGACCGCGAACTCCATAGGAAGGCGGTTGAGGACATCCTTGGCATAACCGTTAACGATGAGGCCGATGGCTTTCTCGGTGGGAATGCCACGCTGCTGGCAGTAGAAAAGCTGATCCTCGGAGATTTTTGAGGTAGTGGCCTCGTGCTCGAGAATGCTCGAGTCGTTGCCGCATTGCACATAAGGCCAGGTATGGGCTCCACATTGATCCCCCATCAGCAAAGAGTCACATTGCGAATAGTTGCGTGAGTTAATAGCACCAGGAGCCACCCGAACCAAGCCACGGTAGCTGTTCTGACTATGGCCGGCGGAGATGCCTTTCGAGATGATGGTGCTACGGGTGTTCTTCCCAAGATGGATCATCTTGGTGCCCGTATCCGCCTGCTGATAGTTGTTGGTGACAGCTACAGAATAAAACTCACCCACTGAATGGTCACCGAGCAACACGCAGCCAGGGTATTTCCAAGTAATGGCAGAGCCCGTCTCCACCTGAGTCCAAGAGATCTTCGAACGGTCGCCACGGCAAAGTCCGCGTTTCGTCACCAAGTTATATACACCTCCTTTGCCTTCCTTGTCACCAGGATACCAGTTTTGGACGGTGCTGTACTTCACCTCGGCATCGGTTTCAGCGATGATCTCCACGATAGCGGCATGGAGTTGATTCTCATCTCGTTGAGGAGCAGTGCAACCTTCCATGTAACTAACATATGCACCTTCATCAGCCACGATTAAGGTGCGCTCAAACTGCCCTGTGTTGGCTGCATTGATGCGGAAATAGGTGGAGAGTTCCAATGGGCAATGCACACCCTTGGGAATATAGCAGAACGAGCCGTCGCTGAACACAGCGGAGTTCAAGGCGGCAAAGAAATTGTCGGTATAAGGCACTACTTTGCCAAGATATTTCCTTACCAAGTCTGGATGCTGCTTGACAGCCTCGCTGAACGACATGAAGATGACCCCGTGTTTCGACAAGGTCTCCTGGAAAGTGGTCTTCACCGATGTACTGTCCATAACGGCATCCACAGCCACGCCAGAGAGCTTCTTCTGTTCATCAAGGGAGATGCCCAGCTTGTCGAAAGTGGCCAACAACTCTGGGTCAACCTCATCGAGGCTCTGTTTCTCTTTGCGCTTGCGCGGTGCCGCATAATAGATGATATCCTGATAGTCAATCTCCGGCAAATCGAGATGGCCCCAGTTGGGCTGTTTCAACGTCAGCCAGTGCTTAAAAGCCTTCAAGCGGAACTCCAACAACCATTCCGGTTCCTCTTTCTTGCTGGAAATCAACCGGATGATGTCCTCGTTCAACCCTTTCGGCACAAAATCAGTCTCGATATCCGTCACAAAACCAAACTCATAATCCTTGTTAGTGACCTCATCGATAATATTCTCTTTTGGATTCGAATCCATCATTATTATTACTAATTAAGAATTATTTTAAATAGTGCGCAAAAATAACCATATTTTACGAATCGGCAATCAAAAAGAAAGAATTACATTTGCAATAATTTTTCTAGCATGTACAAAAGAATAAAGAACAAGTTTCTTCGATGGTTTTTGATTGCCATTACAGGGCTGTTTGGCCTATTGGTGGCTTATTGGCTGTTTGTATATCTAATCACCCCACGATACACCTTCAGGGAAGGACGACCTTTCCATGGTGAATACCTTTACAATCCTTATCAAGGCATGGATTCCAGCCAATGGAAGCAATATAACTTTCATTGCCATTCACGGAAATACTTTGGCATCACCAACGGCCGGAGAAGCAAAGAGCAAAGCATCGACAGCGTTTATCAGCTTTTGGGCTACGACCATTATGGTATCTCAGACTATATGAGCATCAACCCTCACGGCAACGACCGACCTGGCTACATCCCAGGTTACGAGCACGGCTATGGATTCATCCGCAAGACGCATCAGCTCTGCATCGGCGCCCAAGATATCTCGTATATGGACTATCCTTTCATGCAAAGCCTCGACATGAAACAACATATGCTGAACGTTTTGCATCAACATAACCGTTTCGCTGTCCCTGCTCATGCTGCCTACACTCGAGGATATAAGGTCAGCGACATGCGCTATCTCAGTGGCTACAGACTGCTGGAAGTACTGAATCCCTATGGCTGCTCAGTTGAACATTGGGATGCCGCCCTCTCAACAGGGCACCGAGTTTATGCCATAGGAGACGATGATACACATAATATATTGAATCCCAACGAAGTAGGGAGAAACTTTACCATGATCAACACCATAGACATGGAACCAAAAAACGTTTATGACGCTTTGGAAAGAGGTTGCGCTTATGCTGTTGATTTTCATAGTTATTTTGACAAACCTTTTGCATTGAAGGTTGAGAGGATGCACGAATTGCCTCATCTGACCCGCTGCGAATTGGTGGGTGACACACTTTTTGTCGAAACCTCTGCCTCTCTTATTGAGATGGCCGACTTCATTGGACAAGATGGAAAAGTGCTTAAGCATGAGGAGTATGTCCAACAAGCCCACTATGTCATCCAACCCAACGACACGTATGTGAGAGTGTTGCTACGAATGCCCAACTTAACGTATTTTTATCTCAACCCCATCACACGGCACACCGACCCCACCCCTGTTGACCAAGTCACAGCGGAAATCAACATGGTACAGACCGTAATGTTTTATATCATCTACTTAGTTGTCATCGTGTTATGCATCCTGAGAGTTCTAAAAAAGCGATAATCCTGCTCCTGACGGTCAGCGCACTTATACGTGCTTTCATTGCTGGATGGGTGGAACTCGGCAACGACGAGGTGTATTATTGGACTTATGCGATGTTTCCTGACTGGAGTCATTTCGACCATCCTGGCATGGTAGGTTGGGTGATGCAACTATTTAGCCTTAACCTATTGTTTGACAGCGAGTTATTTCTGAGACTATCCTCTGTGGTTTTCATGACAGTGAACACCTGGATCGTCTATCGCATTGGCAAAGAACTTCGTGACGAGACCTTGGGATTACGTGCAGCACTGCTCTACACTGCCTCCATCTATGCCTTTGTCATCACAGGCATCTTCATCCTTCCCGACACTCCTCAAAACCTATTTTGGCTACTCGGATTCTGGGCTTTAATACGCTATTTGAAAAAACGGAGCAATACCGCCATGGTCCTAGCCGGAGTTGCCATCGGGCTTTGCATCCTTTCAAAATATACTGGAGCTTTTCTCTGGCTCGGTTTCGGACTCTACACCCTCTTCTACGACCGCAAAACACTCAAGAATCCATACTTCTACCTCGCCCTGCTAATCACCTTCCTCTGCTGTATCCCTATCCTATATTGGAACCTCCAAAACGACTTCATCAGCTTCCGTTTCCACGGGAATCGAGTGGGATTGTTCGGGAAAATCAACGTCAAAAGCCTAGGAACTGAAATCGGTGGCGAGTTCCTATACAACAACCCAATCAACTATGTCATTGCTATACTCGCCGTGATTGCTGCGTTTCGCAAAAAGCTATCCATCGACCGCAATGTGCAACGGCTCATCTTACTCATCGCCTTGCCCATGATTGGACTTTTCCTTTTCTTCTCCCTTACTCGACCCACCCTTCCCCATTGGTCAGGACCAGCGTTCAACCTTTTGGTCTTCCTCAGCGCTTTCTGGATAGAACGCCTTGAAGCATCCAAACAAAAGCGCCTCTCCATCGCCACATTGAGCCTTTTGGCCATCACCCTTACCCTGGGCGTTGCCGAAATCAAAACGGGATTCATTCCTTTAGACCATCACACCGAAGCCCGTGAACTCGGCAAGGACGACTTCAGCTTGGACCTTTATGGTTGGAAACAGGCAGGAGAAAAATTCGCAGAATTCAGGGCTCAGAAAATCGCAGAGGGCGAGATGAAAGAAGAGGATGCCATCATCGGCAACAACTGGTTCCCAACAGCGAACATCGACTATTATATCGCTCGGCCCCTAGGCATGAAGGTGTTGGGCTACGGCCCTCTCGATAGAATACATAAATATTTATGGATCAACGAGATACGAAAAGGATTCAAAGAAGGAGACGACTATTGGTACATTGCTGACAGCCATTTCTTCATTGACCCAGAATCGGCTTATGCCTACACCAACTTCAAGAGCATCCATCTTGCGGGCATCATTCCCATCGAACGCCGTGGCAAGGTAGTACGCAATCTTTTCATCTATGAATGCAAACATTTGGTCTATGGACCACCGACATTAGAACAACTATAAAACAACCATATCATGGAAAAACTCATCGACAAATTCCTACGCTACGTCGCCGTAGAAACAACATCCGTTGAAGAATCAGAGACCCAGCCCAGCTCGAAGAAAGAACTTGACCTTTTGGGTCTCTTGCGTGACGAGTTACAGCAGCTTGGCATCAAAGCCACGCTCGACGAATTCGGTTATGTGATGGCCACCATCCCCTCCAACATCGACAAGGAGGTTCCCTCCATCGGTTTTATTGCCCATGTCGATACCTCACCGGATGCCTCCGGAAAGGACATCAAGCCGCAAATCATCCCTAACTATGACGGGGAAGACATCGTGCTCAACAAAGAGAAGAACATCGTGCTACGAACGTCTGAATTCCCCGAAATGCGGCAATACAAAGGCCAGACCATGATTACCACCGATGGCACCACTTTGTTAGGCGCAGACGACAAGGCTGGTGTTGCCGAAATCATGTACGCCGCGCAATACATGATGGAACATCCTGAATTCAAACATGGCGAGATTAAGATCGGTTTCACTCCTGACGAAGAAATAGGTCGTGGTGTGGTGAAATTCGACGTAAAGAAGTTCGGTGCACGTTATGCCTACACCATGGATGGTGGCGAGATTGGCGAGCTGGAGTATGAGAACTTCAACGCTGCTGCGGCTAAGATCCACATCCAAGGCAGCAACATCCACCCCGGCTATGGCAAGGACAAGATGGTAAATTCGATGCTCATCGCCATGGAACTCGATGCCATGCTGCCCGAGGAACAGAAACCGCGCTATACTCAAAACTACGAAGGCTTCTTCCACCTCACCTCCATCAATGGCACCGTCGAAGAGACCACGATGAACTACATCATCCGTGACCACGACCGCGCCAAGTTCGAGGAAAAAAAGGCTTTAATGACCTCCATCGCCGAGTTCCTGAACAAGAAATACGGCAATGTAGTGAAGCTGGAGTTAAAGCACCAGTACTACAACATGCGCCAAGAGGTAGAGCCCCATTTCTTCATCGTGGAAAGAGCCATCAAGGCCATGGAAATGGCCGGTGTGAAGCCCAAAGTGCAGCCCATCCGCGGTGGCACTGACGGTGCCAACCTCTCGTTCATGGGCCTGCCCTGTCCTAACATCTTCGCTGGCGGGCACAACTTCCACGGCAAACTGGAATACGTGCCCCTCGAAAGCATGGAGAAAGCGGCGGAGGTCATCCTGAACATCATCAAGCTGTTCGCTGAATAAAGCGATGAAAGCCACGCTTTACAAACGACTGCTGCGCTTT